>OLNF01000048.1_pt1 | contig 74147 bp, 70 predicted proteins | sample 1673061 | NCBI WGS metagenome assembly OLNF01 (sample SAMEA3136751, study PRJEB25190) | human gut metagenome
CGGCCTCGACAAGAAGGGCGTCATCGTCTTCGCCAGCGAGGCGAAAAACCTCACATCGCTGCGTCGGGCGCGGCGGTGGGTGCGGGGGAGGGGGAGACGCTGCCCCGCCTGTCGGCCTCAAACTTTATTATTTCACCCGTTTTGGCGTTTATGTCGTATTCGTATTCGCTGCCGGCGCAGTCGAATTCCAGCTCGTATATCATTGCGCCGTGCTCGTAGTCCATTTCAAATTCGTAATCATAAATGTCGCCTTCGTTCACGCCCGCGTGGGCAAGGGCTATCCGCTTTGCCTCGGCCTCGCCTATATATGCGCGCTCGCTTGCCGTGCCGGCGGAGGTCACGTTGGTTATGCTCTTTGTGCCGCTTTCGCCTATCAGGTTCAGCTCGTTCACGCTAAGCCCCGCCAGCTCTTCAAACGTATGCGCGGCGTTGTTTTCGGTTATCTGCCGTATAAGCTGCGCCTTGCCCTCCGTTATGCCGTATTCCTCCGCAAGGCGCTTGGTTTCGGGGTCGCTCGTTATGGTTTGGCTCAGCACCGCGCCCTGAAAGCTGCCGGTGTTCAGCATATCCGTCACCTCCGCGCTGAGCGCGCTCTGCATTGCGGCGTTCTTCTCCGCATCGTCCCCGTTAACGCTTATAAGTATTGAATTGGCCATTTCGGAAATGTAGCCCTCGCGCAGCATGGAGCCTATCAGCGCGTTCACGGCAACCTTTATGTCGCTGCCTTCAAGCTTCATGTCGCCTATCACCTTTTTGCCGTCCTCGTTCTTCGGCGTAACGTAAACTACCTTTTCGCCCTTGTTCACGCCTATTTCAATGCTGGGGTTCACGTCCAGCGCAACGGTGGACGCAACGCCGTACCTTTCGCCGTATGCATAGCTGCCCATTATCATCAGCACCAGCGCCGCAGCAGCGGCGGCTATTCGGGCGAATGTTTTGTTAATGCTCTTCTTTGCCTGTTTATTTTCCAATGGTATTACCTTGCCTTTCTGTTCTTTGCATTTTTCCGTCACCTTGTCCAGCTGATACGGGGCGGCATTGACAAATGCGCGCTTCACGCTCCGCTCTATCTTATCGTTTTTCATGCTAAATGCCCTCCGTCTGCATAATATTTGCCTTCAGCTTTTTTATGGCCCTGCTGTATTTTGAAAGTACCGCCGTAAGGGTCATGCCCATCAGATGCGCGGTTTCGCGGTGCTTCATGCCGCCTACCGCGTGCAGAACGACTATTTGCCGCTCCGCGTCGTCAAGCGCGTTCATGCATTGCTCCAGCACCAATCTGTCCTCGCTCGATACCGCCGCCTGCTCAACATAGCTTTCCCAATCCTCCATCGGGGCATGGGCGTGCTTTGCGCGCTCCCGCAGCCGGTCCAGGCATATGTTGCGGGTTATTGTGATAAGCCAGGCCATCGGCTTCCCCTGCGGCCTGTATGTTCCCGCGCCCGCGTATGCCTTCACGAAGCAGTCCTGCGCCGCCTCCTCCGCGTCGTGCCGGTTTTTCAGCATGGACAGCGCGAATGCGTATACCGCCGCGTTGGCAATGTTATAAAGCGGCTCCATGGCTGCCGCGTCGCCGTTTGCCAGGCGGGCAATGCATCGCTCCATCGTTTCGCGTTCGTCCGCGCTCTGCGGGGCAACGGTATTAAGGCATATCAGCATCGTTCAGCGCTCCTTTCATAATGTAAACGGAAAAACGCCGCGTTTTATTGCGGCAAGGATAAAAAATATTATAGCATATAAAATTGGACGCGGTTAACCGCGTCCAATTGCTTTGCAAGCCTTTTACTTATTCGCCAGCATTTCCTTTGTTTTCATAAGCCGCGTCAGATTGCCGCGCTCGTTTTCGTCCAGCTTCATGGTGATGGCGCGGATAGCCTCGTCAAACTGGGGAATCATAACGTACTCAAGCGCGTTCACGCGGCGGCGGGTCTTTTCGATCTCGTCCGCAAGGCGGTTGCATATCTTTTCAACCTCCGCAAGCTCAATGAGCAGCGGCAGCAGCTCGCTGAACTGTTTCACCGCGCCGTCCAGCTCCGCGCTGGTGTTGGCCATGCCGTAGGGCAGCTCTATCGCGTCCGTGCTTGCAACAAGGTCAAGCTTGGGCGCCTGTACGCCGAGCACCTGCTGCGTGCCTACCGTTATTTTGGCAGGGCGGGCGGGGTAGCACAGCGCTTCCTCTATATCCGCGTTGCCCATGCCCGCGCGCGCCAGCACAAAGCTTTGCATCGCCTGCCCAAGCTTTTCTTCCACCTGCTCGCGCAGTTCCTTGTTCCGCCTGACGTATATTATGAAGCGGCGCACCATTTCGTCCCGCTTGTCCTTCATCAGCTTATGACCGCGGACGGCGACCTTCTTTTTCTTTTTCAGGTTGGAAAGCTCCATCCTTGTGGGCTTTACCTGCAATGCAGCCATAGTTCGCCTCCTTTGCTATGCCGTGCGGCTTATTCTTCCGCCTTGGGCAGATATTTGTCCAAATATTCGTCCCTTATGCGCTTCAATTCCGTGCGCGGCAGTATGGACAAAAGCTGCCAGCCTATGTTCAGCGTTTCCTCTATGGTGCGGTTGGTGTAATACCCTTGGGAAACGTACTGCTCCTCAAATGCATCGGCAAACTTTGCGTAAAGCTTATCCGTGTCGCTCAGCGCCGCGTCGCCCAGTATTACGGCCAGCTCCTTCGCATCCTTACCGCGGGAATACGCGGCGAAGAGCTGATTCATGGTGTCCGCGTGGTCCTCGCGCGTTTTGCCCTTGCCTATGCCCTTGTCCTTCAAGCGGCTAAGCGAAGGCAGCACGTTTATGGGCGGCGTAATGCCGCGGCGGTGCAGCTCGCGCGAAAGGATTATCTGCCCTTCGGTAATGTAGCCGGTCAGGTCAGGTATGGGGTGGGTAATGTCGTCCTCGGGCATGGAGAGTATGGGTATCATGGTTATCGAACCCTTGTTGTCCTTTATCCTGCCCGCGCGTTCATACATGGTGGCAAGGTCGGTATACAGGTAGCCGGGGTAGCCGCGGCGGCCGGGAACCTCCTTGCGGGCGGCGGATACCTCACGGAGGGCCTCCGCGTAGTTGGTTATATCCGTGATTATTACCAGCACGTGCATGCCAAGGTCGTATGCAAGATACTCCGCGGCGGTGAGCGCCATGCGGGGAGTGGCTATGCGCTCTATGGCGGGGTCGTTGGCAAGGTTTATGAAGGTGACGGTACGGTCTATGGCGCCGGTGGCCCTGAAGTCGGAGGTGAAAAAGTCCGCCTCCTCAAAGGTTATGCCTACGGCGGCGAATACTACCGCGAAGCCCTCGCCGGTGCCCCGCACCTTAGCCTGACGGGCTATCTGGGCCGCAAGGTTTGCGTGGGGCAGGCCGGAGCCTGAGAACACCGGCAGCTTCTGGCCGCGTACCAGCGTATTCAGGCCGTCTATTGCGGAAATGCCGGTCTGTATGAACTCGTTGGGGTAGTCCCTCGCGGCGGGGTTTATGGGCGCGCCGTTTATGTCCATGCGCTTTTGGGCAATCAGCGGCTCGCCGTCGTCCTTGGGGCGGCCCATGCCGTCAAATACCCTGCCCAGCATGTCGGGCGCCACGGCAAGCTCTATGCTGTGGCCCAAAAAGCGCGCCTTGGAATCGCTTATCCTCAGGCCCTGCGAGCCTTCAAAAAGCTGAAGCAGCGCTTTGTCCTGATTTATTTCAAGCACCCTGCCGCGGCGTAATTCGCCGTTGGCCTGCTCTATTTCAACCAGCTCGTCGTACTTAACGCCCTCCACGCCTTCAACCATCATCAGCGGGCCTACGACTTCCTTTATTGTGCGGTATTCTTTACGCATCCTCGTTACCTCCGTCCGTAAGGCTCCTTATTTCGGAATTAAGCTCGGCCATTATTTCGTCATAGCGCGCCTTGGTTTCGCTTTCCGGAACGTATTTCAGCCTGCCTATGGCTTCGCGCACGGGCAGCGTGCTAAGCTTATTGAAGCTTGCGCCGTTTTCAAGCGCGTCCTTGCCCAAATCATAATAGGCAAGTATGGTTTTTAGCATCATGCACTGCTTTTCGGGGGAGGTGTAAGTATCCACCTCGTGGAAAGCGTTCTGGTGCAGATAATCCTCGCGTATGCTGCGCGCGGCCTCAAGCGTGAGCCTGTCGGCAAAGCTGAGCGCGTCTATACCCACAAGGCGGACTATTTCCTCAAGCTCGCTCTCCTCCTGAAGTATGGTCATGGTGCGCTTTACCATGTTAGCCCATTCGCCGCTCACGTTGCGGTCAAACCAGCTTTCCAGCCTGTCAAGATAAAGCGAATAGCTTTGCAGCCAATCTATCGCGGGGAAGTGACGTGCATAGGCAAGCTTGCTCGAAAGTCCCCAGTATACCTTAACTATTCTAAGCGTCGCCTGCGATACGGGTTCGCTTATGTCTCCGCCCGGGGGTGAAACCGCGCCTATGGCGGTTATTGCGCCGGTGCGCCCTTCCTTGCCCAGCGCCCTTACGCAGCCCGCGCGCTCATAGAACTCCGCAAGGCGGCTTGAAAGATACGCGGGATAGCCTTCCTCGCCGGGCATTTCCTCAAGGCGGCCGCTCATTTCGCGCAGCGCCTCCGCCCAGCGGCTGGTGGAATCCGCCATTATGGCCACCTTATAGCCCATGTCGCGGAAGTATTCGGCTATTGTTATGCCGGTATATATGCTCGCTTCGCGCGCGGCCACGGGCATGTCCGACGTGTTTGCTATAAGCACCGTGCGCTTCATAAGGCTCAACCCCGTGCGCGGGTCCTTGAGTTCGGGGAACTCCATAAGCACGTCCGTCATTTCGTTGCCGCGTTCGCCGCAGCCGACGTATACTATAATGTCCGCATCGGCCCACTTGGCAAGCTGATGCTGCACAACGGTCTTTCCGCTGCCGAACGGCCCGGGAACCGCCGCCACGCCGCCCTTTGCAACGGGGAACAGCGTATCTATTACCCTTTGGCCCGTTACCATCGGCTCCGTGGGGGCAAGCTTTTCCTTATAGGGCCTGCCGCGGCGCACGGGCCACTTCTGGAGCATGGGCAGCTCTATTTCGCCCTTATCGGTAGCGATTTTGGCTATCGGCTCAAGCACGTTCGCTTCGCCCGAATATACCCACGTTACCTTGCCGCTTACGCCGTTGGGCACCATTATTTTATGGAGCACGGCATCTGTTTCCTGCACTGTGCCCAGCACGTCGCCCGCGCTCACGTCGTCGCCCACGTTTGCCACGGGAACAAAGTTCCAAAGCTTTTCGTGGTCAATGGCGTTCACGCTTATGCCGCGGTTTATTCTGTCTCCCGCCTGCTCGCGTATAACGTTCAGGGGGCGCTGTATGCCGTCGTATATCGATTCTATAAGCCCCGGCGCAAGCTCAACGCTCAGCGGCGCGCCGGTGGATTCAACCGGCTCTCCCGGGCCTATGCCGCCCGTTTCTTCATATACCTGTATGCTCGCGCGGTCAGAGCGCAGCTCTATAACCTCGCCGATCAGCTTTTTTTCACTAACGCGCACCACGTCGTACATCTGCACGTCCGCCATGCCGTCGGCCACTATAAGGGGGCCCGATACCTTTACTATGGTTCCTTTTATTGCCATTTGCCGCTCCTTATCAATTAAATAATATGTCTGCGCCTATCGCCTTTTCAACGTTGCTCTTTATCTGCGCCATGGCAACGCCCGTGCTGCCGTGCGAATCGGGAATGGGGATTATCGCCGGCACGGATTCACGCTTGTATTGCTCCACTGCCTCGCCGCACTGCGCAAAGAGCGGCTCCGTTATGAATATCACCTTTACGCCGCCCTTGGCAAGCCTGTGTATGCGCCGCGTCGCCGCCGCGCCGTCCGTTTCCGCGAACACGGCAAGCCCCGCCGCCTTTGCAAGCAGCACGCTGTCGCGGTCGCCTATCATGGCTATTTCATGGAAATCATTCGCCATAAAGCATCCTCATCCTTTCCGCGATAACGTCCGCGCCAAGCCTGTTCCTCAGCGCCGTCATAATAAGCCTTACAACCTTCGCCTCCTGCCGCTTTGCAAGCAGGAACCCTATTACGGGCGCGATGGTGTCAATATCGTTCTTCCCGCGGGAGGCTAAGCGCATGAGCGCATTGTCCCGCGCCCGCTCGAGCGCCGCCGCGTCTCCGCTTTGGGCGTATTCCTCAAGCGCCCTTTGCAGCTCCGCCTTCATTTCGCCCGCGGGCAGGCTTTTTGCATGGCCTTCGCCCATGTGGCTTTGGTAGGCTTTTACTATCGCCTTTGGGTCGATGTCCCCGCCCGTGAGCAGCAGCGCTTCAAGCCGCTTCTCGTCCGCGCCAAGCGCCTTCATGCGCGCCATGGCTATAAGATTGTCAAAATCGCACGTCGCCTTAAAATATGCCGTTACGAACGCATTGCCCGATGCAAGCGCGTGGTCGATATATCCTTGGTCTATTATGGTGCTTATGCGCGCGGGGTCTATGTGCCCGGCGGCTATCTCGGCCTCCGCCCTGTCCATAGCCGCGGCCATCTTTTCGGGCAGGGGCTTATAGTCCTTCGCCTGCACCATGCGCATCAGCTCCTTCGGCTCATAAAGCCCGCCGTGGGCATATATTCCGCCCGCGTCCGCGCCCGTAAGCCTGCGCTTGAGGAACAGCTTCAGGTTCGTTGCATCCGCGCCCAGGAAGAAAATGTCCGTCAGCCTTTCGTCCGTGGTCACTTCTTTTATGAGCGCGTTTGTCCGCTCAAGCTCGCTTTCTATAAGCGCCTCGCTGTCCATATATTCGGCGTAGGGCTTTTCGCCGTAGCCCATTTCCGTAAGCATGCGCCAGGCTTCCTCCGCCGTGCCCTCGCTCATTCGCTTTACCGTTTCGCGGTCTATAAGGCTGCGCTCACGCGAGCGTATGCGCGAAACGGCGTAAATTGCGCTGTTCTGTGGCATGATCGTGTTACCGCCTTCCTTTTAGACTTTATCGCTCGAACAGTATTCCGGCTACCGCGCTTTCCTCCGCCGCGCGCACTTCCCTGAGCACCGCCGCGAAGGAGCAGTTCTTTTCGTATCCCGCGGCCTTCAGTATAAAGCCGCCGGTAATGTCAGCATCCGCCGGAGCAATCGTAAGCGGGGCGCGGTTGCTTTGGGCAAGCGCGGCGTTCACCTCGGCAAGCACGCTTTTCGCGTTTGCTTCGTCACGCGCGGCGGGGATTATCGTTTCTCCGCCTTCCGCTTCGCGTATGAGCAGCGCCTTTATCAGCGCGCTTCGCTCAGCGTCGCTCTTTTGCTCCATGCGCTCCGCCGCCAGTGCAAACGCTTCGTCTATCAGCGCACGCTTTACCTTCAGCGCGTATTTGCGCGAATCAAGCGCGGCGTTCGTGCGGCTTTTTTCCTGCGCCGCGTCGTTGAGCCGCTTTGTTCTAAGCTCCGTTTCGTTTTCTGTGCGGAAGCATTCGTCCTTGGCTATCAGCGCTATGCGTTCAGCCTCCTTGTCGGCGTCCGCAAGGGCTGTGTCGGCTTCGGCCTGCGCGTCCGCCAATATGCGCCCTATCAGCGCATCTGCACCCGAATTGTTGTTTGCCATGTTTGGTTTCCTCCCCACGCAAAAATTACGCGAAGAGCACCAGGAACACGCTGACTATAAGCGAAAGCAGCGCGTAGGTTTCAACCATCAGCGCAAGCATCATGCCGTTGCCGAAGCCGTCGGCGCGCTTTGCAAGCATCTGTATGCCGGCTGCGGAAACCTTGCCCTGATGTATGGCAGAAAGCAGACCGCCAAAGCCCACCGGCAGGCTGGCCGCGAAGTACGCAAGGCCGCGGCTGAAGGTTATTGATTCGGTGCTGCCGCCGAGAAGGCCGGAGAATATGAGTATAAGTATGGATACGGCGAAACCGTATATACCCTGCGAACCGGGCAGCAGCTCAAGCACCAGGCAGTTGCCGAAGCGCTCCGGCTGATCGGCTATAACGCCGGCGGCGGCCTGACCGGCCTTGCCCACGCCTATGGCGGAGCCTATGCCCGAAAGTATAGCCGAAAGCGCAACGCCGAGACCCGTGAAGAATATGCCGAGTTCGTTTGAAGTAAGGGTGGAAAAAATACTGCCTTCCATTTTTAATGTTCCTCCTGAAAAAATTGTTGTAATTGGTTATTATTTCATCCCGCCATGGCGGGTTAAACGCAAATTATTCCGCGCCGGAATCTATAACGTTCACGGTGTCCGTATTCATGGCGAGCGGCTTGAACTTAACGCCGTCCGCTTCATAGAACTTGCCGAAGAACTCAATAAACTGCAGCCTTGCCGTGTGCGCGAACGCGCCCAGCGTATTTATGAAAAGACTGAACATGTGCAGCGCGATAAGCAGCGCCGCCGCCAGTATAAAGCCTATCACAATGCCTATTATGCCAAGCCCGCCCAGCGCATCATATACCATGCCGCCTATAAGATTGAACACCATGCCCATTGCGCCCGAAACAAGGCCAAGCGCGAATATGCGCACATAGGAAAGGATATCGCTCAAGTACCCTGTTATGTTATAAAGCGCGCTCAGGCCCTTGCCAAGGCGCATTACGGGGTTCTTTATCGAGCGGCCGGAGAAAAGCAGCAGCATGCCGCCGCCAAGCGCTATCAGCACGAGCGATACCGTCTTTATCGCGGGCGCGGCAAAGAGCAGTATAAGCCCCGTCAAAAGCAGCATCCAGCTAAGCTGATCGAATATGGCGCTTTGCGGGTCGCCATCGCGGAAGCACATATACATTTTCACGATTATGCCCGTGTACATATGCACTATGCCCAGCCCGCAGGAAAGCAGCATCATCTGCATAACATCCGTCATGGGATCGAACAGCAGGGGAAATACGGTGGTATTGAACAGATCGTTCCATTCAACGCCGAAGAACGTGCCTATAAACGGCGCGCACAGCATCGTTGAAAGTCCGCCGTAGGTTATCACCTTAACAAGCTTGGCCGTGTCCCCTTTGGGCTTTAGGAAGCGGGTGAATAGCAGCCCGCCTATGAAAAGCAGCATGCCGTACCCAAAGTCTGATAGCATCATGCCGAAAAACAAAAAGTAAAACGGCGCCATCACCGCCGCCGCGTCTATCCCGCGGTAGGACGGCAGGGCATACATTTCGGTTATGACCTCAAACGGCTCGATCAGCTTTTTGTTCTTCGTGGCCGTGGGCGGGTTTTCGTCGGCGTAAGGATCGCGCGTTTCGATATAATATGCGTCCGTAACGCTCGATACCGCAAGCTGAATTTCGTCCAGCTTGTCCGCACGCGCCCAGCCATCCAGTATATATGCATACTGCGTGGACTTGAGCGCCGTTTCGCCCTCCGCGCGCTGCTTTTCTATGGCGTATGCGTCCGCAGCCATGTCAAGCCGGCTGCGCTTCTCCGCTGCTGCCGTCAGCTCGGATGCTATCCTGTAAAGCTCCGCCTCTGTCGCGTCCATCTGCTTTGCGGCTTTTTCCATGTTCTCGCTCGCCGTGCCGGTAAGCTTTGGCGGTATGAACTCATTGAAGCCCGCGTCCTTAACGTAGCGCAGTATGGCGTCCCGCTCGTCCCTGTTGCAGGCTATAACAACTGCCGTAAGGTTTTCGTTCGGGTATGCTTCAAGGCCGATGTGCGTATCGAGCGCCGCTTCAATATTATCCACTGCGTCCATCACCTTCGCGTCCGCCGTGCCAAGTATGTATGCTATGTGCTTGGTGGAATGTATGGCCTCAAGCGGGGTCAGCATCTCGCGGAATGGCTCAAGCTGCGCCCTCAGCGCCGCCAGCCTTTCAAGCTCCGCCCGCTTCTCCGCCTGCTCCGCTTCAAGCTTTTCTATGCTTTGGCAAAGCGCGTCGCCCTCCGGCTGAATGGCTTCAAGCTGAGCCTCGGTGCACTGCGGGGTGGGGGAGAGCATGGGCTTTTTATAATATGGCTTTATGGCCCTGCGTGCGGCGTTAAGCCTGTCCGCCTTGGCGGTAAGCTGTCTAAGCTTTTCGCTGTCGGTCAGTTCCCCTTCGGAAATAAGCTGCACCGCGCCCAGCCTTTGCAGCGCCTTCAGGGTGCTTTCCTTTTCGCAGGATAGGCCGATAAGCGTGAGCCGCTTCATTGGAACTATCATGCCTGTCCCGCCTTTCCTATTATATATTCCGCCGCCGCGTAAAGCTTCTTCGCCGCTGCGGCGCGCTCGCTATCCGCGCGTTCGGCGTTTTCGGCCATTATCGCGTCAAAAAGCTTCTGCCCTTCGGCTTCGGCCTGCTTTTCCGCTTCCGCCAGCTTTGCGCGCTGCTCTGCGCGTGCGTCCGCGGTGGCCTTGTCCGCCGCCTGCTGCGCCGCGTCTATGCGTGCGCGCGCATCCGCCGCTGCCTGCTTCTTTATCGCCGCGGCCCGTTCCTCCGCCGCCGCGATGCGTTCAATCATGGTTGCCAAGGCATTTTCCTCCTTTTGCTTATAATTATGCCATAAGCAGCGCTTATTATAAAGAGCTGCCATATATGGCATATCAGTGCATGCTCCGTTGCATGAACCCGATGTTAAGGCAACTATGCCTATTATCATTATACTTAACGGAATGTTTATTTGCAAGCGGCTAAAGCCGTGTTTTATCGTTTGTTATGTATTTATCGGCGAATGCCCCCGTTAAGCCTGCGATTTAGGGGAGCTTGACGTTTGTGTATAAATATTAACGCCTTATTATAAGCATTTGCTATATTTCGGTTGTTTAGCCCTTTTCGCCCAAAGCGTGCTATGCTATAATATGCATTTATGTGTAAATATATGCCGGGAAGGTGAGAACGATGGCGATAGACGAACGCGAAAGGCCGGTGCTGGAGCTGCTTGACGAAATGGGCATACAGTACCGCCGCTACGAGCATCCCTGTGCGCGCACCATGCAGGACTGCGAAGGCATAGGCGCGGACATAGGGGCGCAGCATTTTAAGAATCTGTTTTTGTGCAACCGCAGCGGCACAAAATTTTATCTTTTGCTGATATGCGCGGACAAGCCGTTCAGGACGGGGGATGTTTCAAAGCAGCTCGGTTCGTCGCGGCTGAGCTTTTGCTCCGATGCGCAGCTTATGGATAAGCTGGGGCTTGTTGCGGGCAGCGTAACGCCTATGGCGCTTTACCGCGAAAGCGCAAGGGACGTTGTGGTGGCTATTGACGAGGATATTTTTGATATGAACATGGTGTGCGTGCATCCGTGCGTGGCCACGGCGTCGCTTGCAATAAGCATGGAGGACCTGCTTAAATATATAGGAAGGGCCGGCAACGAAATAAAGCGCGTGCATATAGAGTGAAACGGGCAAAAATTCTTGACAATAGGGACAATATTAAAGATAATGTTATGTACCGCCATAGGCGGAAAATTTTTTATTTTTGAAAGGACGTGAAAAGGATATGGAAGAAGCCAAGCTTGCACCAAAAAACTTTATAGAGGAGTTTATACAGCAGGACATTCAGGAGAAGGGACTTTCCCATATCCAGACCCGCTTCCCGCCGGAGCCTAACGGCTATTTGCACATTGGCCACGTTAAGGCGCTGTACATAGACTTTTCCATGGCGGAAAAGTTCGGCGGCAAGTGCAATCTGCGCTTTGACGACACAAACCCCACCAAGGAGAAGGAGGAGTTTGTGGACGCGATAGAATACGACATACGCTGGCTGGGCTTTAACTGGGACAAGCTGTGCTACGGCAGCGATTATTTTGACGATTGCTTTGAATACGCCGTGAAGCTCATCAAAAAGGGCGTGGCGTACGTTGACGATCTTTCAAAGGACGAAATGCGCGAATACCGCGGCACGCTGACCGAACCCGGCAAAAACTCGCCCTATCGCGACAGGAGCGTTGAGGAGAACCTTGATTTGTTCTACCGCATGCGCAACGGCGAATTTGAGGACGGCGCGCGCACCCTCCGCGCCAAGATAGACATGGCCAGCCCCAATATAAACATGCGCGATCCTGCCATATACCGCATAAAGCATGTGCCGCATCATCACACCGGCACAAAATGGTGCATCTATCCCATGTATGACTTTGCGCATCCCATTCAGGACGCCATCGAGGGCATAACCCATTCCCTCTGCTCCCTTGAATACGAGGCGCATAGGCCGCTTTACAACTGGGTAGTTGAACAGTGCGAATTTGAACATAAGCCCAGGCAGATAGAGTTCGCGCGGCTCAATCTGACCAATACCATAATGAGCAAGCGCTATCTCAGGCGCCTTGTGGAGGAGCATTACGTTTCCGGCTGGGACGATCCGCGCATGCCCACCCTTTGCGCGCTGCGCCGCCGCGGCTATACGCCAGAGGCCATAAAGGACTTCCTCAACAGGATAGGCGTTGCAAAAGCGGACAGCATAGTGGACAGCGCAATGCTTGAACACTGCCTGAGGGAGGATCTTAACGCCAAGGCGTACCGTATGTGCGCCGTGCTTGACCCGATAAAGCTTGTTATAGAAAACTGGCCGGAGGATAAGGAAGAAGATGTAGAGCTTGAAAACCTGCCCGGCAGCGAAACCGCAGGCACGCGCAAGGTGGCGTTTGGTAAGGAGCTTTACATTGAGCGGGACGACTTTTCCTATGACCCGCCCAAGAAGTATTTCCGCCTGAAGCCCGATGGCGAAGTGCGGCTCAAGGGCGCATACATAGTAAAATGCACCCGCTACGAAACCGACGAAAACGGCAACGTTACAACCGTTTACTGCACATACGATCCCGAAACCCGCAGCGGCGAATGCGAGCGCAAGGTGAAGGGCACGCTGCATTGGGTAAACGCCAAAGCCGCGTCCCCCGCGGAGTTCCGCCTGTATGAGGCCATGATGCTGGACGATCCTAACGACGGCGTGGAGCGCGACTTTGTGGAGCTGATGAACCCCGATTCCATCACTGTAAAGCACGGCTACGTTGAACCCGCCCTTGCCGCGGCCAAGCCCGGGGACAAGTTCCAGTTCATGCGCATAGGCTACTTCTGCACCGACCTTGACCACACGAGCGAGCACCCCGTGTTCAACCGCGCAGTCGGGCTGAAGGATAGTTTTAAGATGTAAGGATGGGGATTACCCCAAAAGGCTCCCCGAACGGGGAGCTGTCAATACGCCGTAAGGCGGATTGACTGAGGGGTTGGCGAAAAAAGGCATAGCTACGGATTAACCCCTCCGGCTCACTGCGTTCGCCACCTCCCCTTTCAGGGCAGGCTTTTGGCTTGAGCTTATACCGTTCCTCAAAAGGCTCCCCGGACGGGGAGCTGTCAGCGAAGCTGACTGAGGGGTTGCGACAAGCAAAAAGAGGCTTAACACTCAGAATATTATTTCATAGGGAGACACACAAATGGCTGATATGGTCAGAACACGATTTGCCCCGTCCCCGACGGGGTATATGCACATAGGCAACCTCAGGAGCGCGCTTTACACTTGGCTGTATGCGCGCCACCATGGCGGCAAATTCATACTGCGCATTGAGGATACCGACCGCAACCGCTATGTTGAAGGCGCGACGGAGGTTATTTACCGCACGCTTAAAAGCATAGGCATGAACTGGGACGAAGGCCCGGACGTGGGCGGCGAATTCGGCCCGTATGTGCAGAGCGAAAGGAAGGATATGTATCTGCCCTACGCAAAGCAGCTTGTTGAAATGGGCAAGGCGTATTATTGCTTCTGCACCAACGAGGAGCTGGACGCGCGCCGCGCCGCCGCCGCCGAAAGGGGCGAAACGTTTAAGTACGACAAGCATTGCCTGCATATGGATAAGGCGGAGGTTGAGCGACGCCTTGCCGCGGGAGAGCCTTATGTTATCCGCCAGAACGTGCCCGAGCATGGCGAGGCCAGCTTTGACGACGCCATATACGGCCACATAAAGGTGGATTGCGCGGAGCTTGACGACATGATACTCATCAAGGCGGACGGCATGCCCACCTATAACTTTGCAAACGTTATAGACGACCATACTATGGGCATAACCCACGTTATGCGCGGCATGGAATATCTTTCCTCCACGCCCAAGTATAATCTGCTTTATGATGCTTTCGGCTGGGAAAAGCCCGTGTATATTCACATGACAAGCATTATGCGCGATGCGCAGCATAAGCTTTCCAAGCGCGATGGCGACGCATATTTTGAAGATTATCTTGCCAAGGGCTATCTGAAGGACGCAATAGTCAATTACGTTGCCCTTCTTGGCTGGAACCCGGGCGACGACAGGGAGTTCTTTACCCTTGACGAGCTTGTGGAGGCGTTTGATGTATCGGGCATGAGCAAGTCACCGGCCATATTCGATGTTGCAAAGCTCACCTGGATGAACGCCGAATATATCCGCCGCATGAGCGCGGAGGAGTTCGACGCGGCGGCCGAGCCGTGGTACGAAAAGGCCGGCATAGCCCATATGGATAAGGGCGTGCTGCGCCGCATTTTGCAGCCCAGACTTGAAATATTCTCCCAAATGGAAGGCATAACCGACTTCCTTACCAAAATGGACGAGGAATTCGACATTGCGCTTTTCACAAACAAAAAGTCCAAGACCAATGCGGAGGTTTCCGCTAAGGTGCTTGATATGGTAATTCCCGCGCTTGAGGCGCTGCCGGCTTGGGAAGAAGAAAGCCTGCACAGCCTGCTTATAGGCATGGCGGAAGCCAACGGCATGAAGAACGGCACGCTGCTTTGGCCCGTGCGCATAGGCATGGCGGGCAAGGCCGTTACCCCCGGCGGCGCGATAGAGATAGCAGTGCTCCTGGGCAGGGAAGAAAGCCTTAGAAGGCTCAGGCTCAGCCGCGCGCGCCTGAACGCCGCGCTGTAAGGCGAGGGATATACAAACAGCTGTATTGCGGGTTTTGAGGATAGGCATTACTTATGTATTACGCAGACGAAAAGCAGCTTATAGACATGTGGCGCTTTGAAGAGCAGTTCCCGTTCGGCGGATGGGAGCTGATGCACCTTGACGGGCGGTGGGAAAGCGAACCGCTCCCGTGGGATTACCGCGAAGAGGTGCTGATGCGGCTAAAGGATACGGATATGCTCCTTGATATGGACACGGGCGACGGCGGCTTCCTCCTTAGCCTTAGGCATCCGTATGAGCTTACCTGCGCCACCGAATCGGACGAGCGGGATTATGAAAGCTGCGTGGAGCAGCTTGCCCCCCTTGGCATACGGACAATGTTCTGCAACGTGGATGAAGAAGAACTGCCGTTTGAAGACGATATGTTCGACATGGTGCTAAGCCGCCATGGCGGATATATGATAGAAGAACTGTTCCGCGTGCTCAAGCCCGGCGGATTGTTCATAACCGAACAGATTGGCCAGCGGGATAACCGCGCCCTGTCGCGTCGGCTTTTGCCCGAATATGAACCGCCGTTCCCGGGGCATTGCCTTAAAAACGCGGCGGAAGCCTTCCGCGGGTACGGGTTCAATATTCTCTACGGGCAGGAGTATTTTCCAAAGCTAAGGTTCAATGACGTTGGCGCGCTTGCGTACTTTGCGCACATAGTGGGCTGGGAATTTCCCGGCTTTTCGGTGGACAGGTGCCGGCGTGAGCTGCTTGCCCTCAATGAAGAAGTGCAGGAGATGGGCTTCATAGAAAGCCTTCAGCACCGCTTCATATTGGTTGCGCAGAAGATACAGACGAGATAACCCCTTCAGTCATCAACCGCAACCGACATATAACCCTCCGTATGCACCAAGGCGTGCGGAGGGTTTTGCTGTATGCGTAAATTAAGCCGTTGCGGGGAGCGGAGCGGGGGTTAGGCTTCGCCGCCCGTTTTATGCGGGGATGCTTTTTTTGAAATTGCTTTGCTGCATACAATGAACGCGGCGTAGCCCATGCACGCGCCGAGGGTGTTCATAATAAGGTCGTCAATATCGCAGCTTCGGCCTATAAAGTATTGAATAAACTCGATTAGGAAGCTTGTGGCGAAGGCTGTCAGCACCGTTTTCCACCATACCCTTGTGCGCTTAAAAACAACGGGGCACAATAGTCCGAACGGGATGAACATGCCTATGTTGCAAAGGAGCTGAATAACCATTCTGCGGTATCCCATGTCATACGTTTGGCTCAGCCAAACAAACGGTTGCAGATTAAGCATATGATAAGCATTGCCAAACGATATGCCGCCCCAGAATATTGTAAGGCTTACAAGGCTTAAAACATAGGACAAAAATACATAGCGGGGGATATGGCAGGCAAGCGGCATTTTCCGTCCCTTGCGAATAAGCGCATATACGGCGTAAATTACCGCGCCGAGTAAAAACATGGGCACAACATTGAACAAAAAGGCTCCTATAATCATTTCAATACCTCCAATCCGCCCTGCTTGGCGGGAAATGAACGCCGGTAGGCATAATCAAAGCATAACATGCAAATATGAACAAATCTACCGCCTGCGCATAAAAACGCCCGAAGCCTTTGCTGCGGGCGCTTTCAATGTCAATTATGCTGTTCGGCCTTTCGGCTTCGGGGTCATTCGCCCCCCTTTCGCCGAAATCATGCGCCTATGCGCCTCAGTCCACCCTTTCGTCGCCCCAGAAGAACAGCGCAACCGTGCCGGGGCCGGTGTGGCTGCCGATTGTGGTGCCGATGCTGTTTATCAGAACCTTGCCGTTAAGGTGCGGGAACGCGGCCTCCACCTTGTCCGCAACGTAGCGCGCATCGTCCATGCAGGCGGATTCGGAAATATAGCACTTGCCGGAATAATCAAGGCCGTTTTCGGCATGCTCCTTCATTTTTTCAACTATTGCGTTGAGCACCTTTTTCTTGCCGCGTATTTTATAGCGCGGGATAAGGCGGCCAAGGTTATCCATATTTAGCAGGGGGCAAATGTTCATCACCGTGCCGAACCAGCCCGCGGCCTTGGATATGCGCCCGCCCTTAACGTAAAACGTAAGGTCGGTGGAAAGGAACCAATGGTGCAGGCGCAGCCTGTTCGCCATTGCCCAGCTATAAACTTCGTCTATGCTTTTACCCTCGTCGCGAAGGTCCGCAAGCTTATCCATAATAAGGCCGTAGCCGGAGGACGCGCCAAGGGAATCCACGATGAGTATCTTGCGCTCGGGATATTTTTCGCTCAGCTCCTTTGCGGCAAGCGTTGCGCTGTTGCTCACGCCGGAAATGCCGCTTGAAAGGGAAACGTGCAGAATGTCCTTGCCTTCTTCAAGGAAGGGGGTGAAGTAGGCAATAAATTCATCCGTATTTATCTGGCTGGTGCGGGTGTCCGCGCCGTTTGCCATTGCGGCATAGAACTTATCGAACGGGATCGATTCGCCAAGGTCGTCCGGATAAGCCTTGCCATCAAGGAAAAAGTGGAAGCAGATATAATGAATATCTCTTGACTCAAAATGCTCGCGCGAAAGGTCCGCCGTGGAGCAGCAGCTAAGAATATATGCCATGGGTAAATCCTCCTTGGATCAAACGTATCTAATATGCTTTATTATATTACATGGCTGTGCATATGTCAAAGACTACGTTGCTAAATGGGCCATAAAATAGTATAGTATATGTGATATTTAATAAGGAGAGTACCGCATGATGCAGAATGTTTTTACAAAAACGCTTGAACGCATAACCAAAGAGACCGGCCTTGTGGGCGGCGTAGCAATAGTATTCAAAAACGGCGAAATAACCTTTGCCGCGCCCTATGGATACGAGGACAGGGAGAATAACATCCCCATGACGCTCAACGCTTCCTTCGACATTGCCTCATGCTCCAAGGCATGGACTGTGATGCTGGCGGCGCAGGCCGTGGACGAAGGGCTTATCGGCTGGGACGAACCCGTTCAGCACGCCATGAAGGATTTTGACATGCTGGATCATTATGCGGGCGCGCATCTTAGCATACGCGATATGGCAAGCCACAGAAGCGGCCTGCCGTGCCATGATTTTATGCGCAACAAGGTGGGCGGCAGCCGCCGCAACCTTATGCTCAAATGCGCCAATCTTGACGCGAGCGCGGGCTTCAGGGAAACGTATCAATACAATAACCATATGTACATTGTGCTGGGCTATCTTATGGAGGTGCTGCGCGGTGGCGAAAGCTGGGAAAGCCAGGTAAAGTGCAAGATAGCCGATAAGCTTGGCGTGGAGACAATACGCTTCCGCGGACTTCCCGGCAACATGGATAACCTTGAACGCGCGCTGCCCTATGTTTCCGATGGTTATGCGGCGCACCGCTGCGAATATTCCGATTCTCCGCTTTCCGGCCCCTGCGGCGGCATAAAGGTGAACGTGAAGGATCTTTCCAAATGGGTAATGGCAATGGCGCGCGGCGGCGTATGCGAAAGCGGGGAGCGGCTTTGCAGCGCGGCGCAGTACGCGGCGATGACCTCGCCCGTTATACCATCCGCCGAGGAGGACATGGATTCCCTGCGCGGCTGCTGCTACGGCCTTGGCTGGCACACGGGCGTATACAACGGGCGCGACATAGTGTTCCACAGCGGCGGGCTTGAAGGCTTCAATACCCAGGTTGGCTTCATAAAGGGCGAAAACAGCGGCTACGCCATGATATTCAATACCGGCACCACTCCCGCCTCCGTAATAGCGCGCACAATGGCGCTCGATATGCTCACCACCGGCGCGCCGAAGCAAAGCTATGACGACATGATAGACGCATGGCTGAAAAAGCGGGACGACATGATTGCCACGATTAAAAACGGCGTTGAGGGCGAGGACGTGACCATAGAAAACGCGCCGCAGCTCATCGGCACATACGAGCATCCTGCCTACGAAACATTTGACGTGGAAAACCGCGGCGGCAGGCTTTGGTTCAGCTACGGCAGCTTTGAAACCCCGCTCTCCTTCGCCAAGGCGGACGGCATGATATGCGGCTACACCGGCAGGCTGGACGGCCTTGTTCCCGACCATATCGAGCTTTGGCCCGACGGAAGCGATTTAAGGCTCAGGACGAGCGATTCGGAGCTGAAGATGCTGTTCAGGAAGATAAAGTAAAAATACGGAAGTATGAAAAAAGTGGCCTTGAGCCACTTTTTTATTTATGTTATTATATTGGGCAAATTCAGGGGAAAGGCGGTAAGGCGGCATGCAGGAGCTTTGGCATAGGCCCATCGTGCTGATGATGGTGCTTGCGGGGGCTTATTTTGCCGTGCGCACAAACCGTGTGTTTTCCCAAAATCTGCATAACGATACAGACGTATCCTTTCTGTTCAACCGCTGCGGCAAGCCGCTGCGCCGCGCCTATGCCGCGGGCATATTGATGCAGGCGGGGGAAAGCATATGTTTTCCGTTTATGATAATGCTGCGCATGGCGATCGCTGCTGGCGGAGCGGGGTCAATAGTATGGTTCGCGGTGTTCTCGCTGCTGCTCAAATGCGTGCAGGGCGCAATGGGCGCGCTCGGAACCTATTATGGCAGGGCGGGCAGCACGGCAGCGCTTGTTATATGCTCCGCAAAGCGGAAAGGCATCGGCACGGGCAAAAACGGCGCCGCGGCAATGCTGGGCATACAGGCGGCGTTTGCCGTGCTTGGGGTGGCGGCGGCCGTGTTTGCCGCCCCAAAAGGCTCAGACGGAGGCGCGCTTATATATGCCGGTATTGCCGCGGCGACAGCGGCGCTGCTTGTATGCGGGCGCGGCAGGGCGGCAGGAGTCTGCGTTGGGGGAGCGTTTGCCGTGTTCCTTGCGGCGGCCCTTTTGCACAATGGCGCAAACCTTATGCTTATAATAACGATTATGTTTACCGATGCCGTGCAGCTTGGGCGCATAGTGTTTGCCCATAGCGGCATGGGCCTGGGCGCATGCATGGGCGCGGGCGCGTGCCTCAGCGCCGGGCTGTTTTTGCTGAATGCGTATTCTGCGGGCGAAAATGCGGATATGTTCCCGCACCCGATATATGCAGCCGTGTATTATCAGCTCAGGTGGAGCGCGGCTGTAATAACGGCATTCGTAGTGGGCATGCTCATGCTCTGTTTTGAACTTGAAGCGGACGCTAACGAAACTACCAAAGCAATAATGGCCGCATTTGTGTGCTTTTTCGGTACGCGGCAGCTTATTTGCGCAATAGGGCGGCTTTGGAAGGATATGCGCATCAACCGCGTGGTGTGCATTGCGGCGGGCGTTGCCGCGCTGATAACAGTGCTGAACAAAAGCGCGCTGAGCGCTGCGCTCAACGTTATTGCCTGCGCGGGTGTGGCGGGGCATATAATATATGCCCTTAGCGACAGCGGGTGGTATTTTGCGCTGATGGAAGATTATCGCGACCGCTACGTTTGGCATAGTATTCCGCATCCGGATCTGATGGCCGAAAAAGAACAGGACGCCGGAAACGGGGATATATAGCTTTTTGCAATTATGTGAAGTTTCACATCAGCTATTGATATTATCACGACATTCATGGGTTATAATCCAACAAAATAAAAACAAAAAACGCCAGATTGGAAAGAAGGAGCTATGTTAAAATACTTCCTCAAAAGGATCGTATCATCAGTAATAACGATCTTTATGATTATTACAATCACCTTTTTCCTTATGAAAGCGATTCCGGGCAACCCGTTTGCGGACGAGAAAATGCCCAATCCCGAAATAAGGGCGGCGATGATGGAGAAGTATGGCCTTAATAAGCCGGTTATCGAGCAATACTTCGTGTATCTCGGCAACTTTATCCGCGGGGATTTCGGCGTGTCCTATACCCGCGCGGGCATAACCGTTAACAAGGTAATTGCGGACGGCTTCCCCTACTCGCTGACGATAGGCCTGTATGCTTCGCTGATTGTGGTCTTTGCGGGCATAGGCTTTGGTGTGATGTGCGCGCTCAATCAGAACAAGTTCATTGACCGCTTCTTCATGGTGCTCTCCACGCTGGGCGCAACCATACCAAGCTTTGTGCTTGCAACGGGCTTTTTGTTCATATTCAGCAAAACGCTCGGCTGGGTGCCCTCCTTCGGCGTGGATACGGCGGCGGGCTACATAGGGCCGATAGTCGTTATAGGCGCATTCTCGCTTTCCTTTATAACGCGCCTTACCCGCACAAGCCTGCTGGAGGTGCAGCAGCAGGATTATATCCGCACGGCGCGCAGCAAGGGCATATCCGAATTCAAGGTAACGTATAAGCATGCGCTGAGGAACGCGCTGCTGCCGGTTATAACCTATGTCGGCCCGATGGTTGCAAGCATAGTTACCGGATCGTTCGTTATTGAAAAGGTGTTCGGCATTCCGGGCGTGGGAAGCTTGTTTACAAACAGCATTATAAACCGCGACTATCCGCTGATAATGGGCATAACGGTGTTCTTCGCAATATTGCTGATTATATCGGTGCTGATAGTGGACTTTATATACGTTCTGGTAGACCCCAGAATAAAGCTGGATTAACAGGAGGGAGAAAAAATGGAAAGCAACACGCGCTGGCAAAGCGTTGACCGCGGTACGCTTGAATCCGAAAAGATATCCCGCCCAAGCCTGACCTACTGGCAGGACTGCTGGCAAAGGCTTAAAAAGAACAAGAGCGCCGTGCTGTCGCTGATAATAATTGTGGCGATAGTGCTGTCGGCCATATTTGTGCCCATGTTCTGGCGGCTTTCCTATGATCAGCAGAACCTTGAATTTGCCAACATTCCGCCGCAGCTTGAGCTTTATGACCTTGGCGGCGGGACGTATGTGTATTTGACCAACGAGTTCAAGTGCATTGATACCGATGAGAAGGGAAACCTTATCGCCTCCTCCAAAATGGTAAAGGACGATAAGACCAACCGCATGTATATTTACGAAATAAACGGCAAGCCGCTGGTGGTGGATTACGGCGTATACTTTAAGGCCAAATCCGAATTCATTCAGCAGGAAGCCGCCAACGCCTCAAGCGGGCGGATAGCTGTTGCGGACGTTAACTACCTTGCCGAATACTTTGGCGATAATCCGCCCGAAAGCGGCTATGTCACCATAGACGAAGCACGCACGATACTTGATAAAAAAATAGAGCGCTTTACCGTTACCTACGACGGCGCAACGATGAAGCCGTTCAAGACGGTTTCAAACAAAACTTATATCTGGGGCAGCGATTCGCTGGGCAGGGATATGTTTATCCGCGTTATATACGGCGCAAGAATGTCCTTGCTGGTTGGCGTTGTTGCGGCGATAGTCAACTTCGTAATCGGCGTGCTGTATGGCGGCATAGCGGGCTTCTGCGGCGGCAGCGTGGACAACGTAATGATGCGCATTGTGGATACCATAAGCTCTATCCCCATGATGCTTTACGTTATTCTGATCATGGTGGTGATGGGGCCGGGGCTTCAGTCCATAATACTCGCAATGGGACTTACGTACTGGGTCGATATGGCGCGCATAGTGCGCTCCCAGGTGCTGAGCATGAGGGAGCAGGAATTTGTGCTGGCGGCAACGCTGCTTGGCGTGCCCTCGCGCAAAATACTTACCCGCCACCTTATACCGAACGCCATGGGACCCATAATGGTTTCAATAACCATGCAGATTCCGAGCGCAATGTTTACGGAAGCGTTCTTGAGCTTTATAGGGCTTGGCGTATCAAAGCCCAAGGCTTCGTGGGGCGCGCTTGCCAACGCTGCGCTGCCGGGATTGTATACCAATCCTTATCAGCTTTTCTATCCGGCGCTGGTCATGAGCATAACAATATTGGCGCTCAATCTGTTCAGCGACGGGCTTAGGGATTCGCTTGACCCAAGGCTTAGGAAGTGAGGAACACGGATATGGCAAGAAAACTGTTATCTGTAAGGGATCTTAAAACGTCGTTCTTTACCCACGTTGGCGAGGTAAAGGCCGTGCGCGGCATAAGCTTTGACGTGAACGAAGGCGAGGTGCTGGGCATAGTCGGCGAATCCGGCTCCGGCAAAAGCGTTACCAGCCTTTCCATAATGGGCCTGCTTCAGTATCCCGGCCGCGTGGTTGACGGCGAAATACTGCTGAACGGCGAGGATATACTGACATACGGCAAGAACCAGATGCGTAGGGTTCGCGGCAAGGAAATAGCCATGATATTCCAGGACCCCATGACCAGCCTTAACCCGGTTTACACCATAGGCAACCAGATCATGGAGATGATACTGGAGCATGAAAAAATGAGCAGGCGGGAGGCCCGCGCACGCGCGATAGAGATGCTGAAGCTCGTTGGCATACCCGCGGCGGAAAAGCGCATAGACAGCTACCCGCACGAATTCTCTGGCGGCATGAGGCAGCGCGTTATGATTGCGCTTGCGCTTTCCTGCAATCCCAAGCTGCTTATTGCCGACGAACCCACCACCGCGCTTGACGTTACCATTCAGGCGCAGATACTCAACCTTATAAAAAAGCTGAACAGGCAATTCGGCATGACCACAATGCTCATTACGCACGACCTTGGCGTGGTTGCCACGGTTTGCGACAAGGTTGCCGTTATGTACGGCGGGCTGATAATGGAATACGGCACGGCGGACGAAATATTCTACCATCCGCGCCATCCGTACACGATGGGGCTGCTTGGTTCCATACCGCATGTGGACGGCGGGGAAAAGCGCAGGCTTATACCAATAGACGGCACGCCGCCTGACCTTATAAATCCGCCCAAAGGCTGCCCGTTCAGTACACGGTGCAAATATTGCATGAACGTATGCACCCGGGAGCAGCCGCCATACTTTGCGGAAGATAAGCACAGGACAATGTGCTGGATGCTTGATGCCGATGCGCCCAAGGACAGCGACTATGAGATGAGGAAGGCTGGTGTTAACTATGGCAGGTGATAAGCTGCTGCAAGTTGAAAACCTGACAAAGTATTTCTATAAGCCGCAGGGACTTTTCGGCCAAAAGAAGCAAACGGTCAAAAGCGTTGACCATATAAGCTTTGATATCATGCGCAACGAAACGCTGGGGCTGGTAGGCGAATCGGGCTGCGGCAAAACAACCGTAGGCCGCACCATAACACGGCTTTACGAGCCGACCGACGGCAAAATCATTTTTGACGGGAAGGACATAAGCCACCTTACCAAAAAGGAACTGCTGCCATACCGCAAAAAGATGCAAATGATATTCCAGGACCCTTATGCATCGCTCAATGCGCGCATGACCGTTATGGACATAATACGCGAAGCTCTGGATCTTCATTCCGACCTTAAAACGAAGGAAGAAAAGAGCAAGCGGGTGTATGAATTGCTTGACCGTGTGGGGCTGATGCGCGAACATGCCAACCGTTATCCGCATGAGTTCAGCGGCGGCCAGCGCCAGCGTATAGGCATAGCAAGGGCGTTGGCGGTAGACCCCGAATTCATAGTATGCGACGAGCCCATAAGCGCGCTGGACGTTTCCATTCAGGCGCAGGTTGTAAACATGCTGGAGGATCTTCAGCGGGAGTTCGGACTCACCTATCTTTTCATAGCGCACGATCTTTCCATGGTGCGCCACATAAGCGACAGGATAGGCGTTATGTACCTTGGCAAGCTGGTTGAAATAGGTCCGAGTGAGGAAATATACAGCCATCACTTACACCCGTATACGGAGGCGCTGCTTTCCTCCGTACCGGTACCCGATCCGGAAAAGGCAAGGGCAAAGGAGCAGATAGTGCTTCAGGGCGATATACCAAGCCCCATTGACCCGCCCTCCGGCTGCCGCTTCCGCACGCGCTGCCCACGCGCCTGCGAACAGTGCGCCCAAGTTGAACCCGAACTGAAGCCCGTTGGCAATGATCATTTTGTTGCGTGCCATTTGGTTAATGCCGAATGATAACTATATTAACGCAATAACGAAAAAACAAGGAGGAAAAATCAAAATGAAACGTTTAGTTTGCTTTATGGTTGCCGCCGCAATGCTGCTTAGCCTTGCCGCATGCGCACCCACAACGCAGCCGAACAACCCCGAGAACACCAATGCGGGCAACACTAACGACCCGGCACAGCCCGGTGACACCACCGTGACCCCCGCTGACGGCGAGGTTTCGGGCGACTATCTGGTTTGGAACATAGGCGTTGAATCCAAATCCTTTGACCCGCAGATAAATACTTCCAGCGCGGGCGGCAACATCGTATTCAATACTTTTGACGGCCTCGTGCGCGACACCGTGAACGGTATAGAGATGGCTACCGCCGAAAGCTATGAATTAAGCGCGAACGCAGAGGGCGTGGAGAACACCGTTTACACCTTCAAGCTGCGCAAGGATGCAAAGTGGTCCGACGGCCAAAGCGTTACCGCCCATGACTTTGAATACGCATGGAAGCGCGCCTGCTCCCCCGAGCTTGCGTCCACCTATGCGTTCCTTGTAAACGATTATATAAAGGGTGCGCGTGAATACTTCTCCGGCACCGGCTCCCGCGACGACGTTTGCGTAAAGGCGCTGGACGATTACACCCTGCAGGTTGAGCTTATCCAGCCCACCGCGTACTTCCTTAACCTTGTCTCCTTCTACACCTATATGCCCTGCCGCGAGGATGTTGCCTCCACCGGCGAAGGCTGGGATAAGGATCCCGCCAAGTTCATATCCAACGGGCCGTTCTATCTTGCCGAATACAAAATAGGCTCCCACGTTCTGCTCAAGAAGAACGAGTATTTCTGGAACAAGGACAACGTTAAGCTTGCCGGCATAAAGGGACTGTTCATAACCGATGCCACCACCTCCCTGCAGGGCTATGAGGCGGGCGAGATTCAGATCACCAATATGCTGCCCGGTGAGGAGATATCCCGCCTGCTGGCAGAGGATCCCAACTTCACGAGCGAGCCTTCTCTTGGTCTGGTTTACGTTGCATACAACATGGACGCCGACCTTGTAAACGACATCAACGTGCGTAAGGCGCTTAGCCTTTCCATAGATCGCAAGCTGCTGTGCGATCAGGTGCTGCGCAACGGCGCCGTGCCCGCGACCGCGCTTGTAGCGCCCGGGTTTAAGCTTTCCACCGGCGAAAGCATGCGTGCAATGGATGAATTCGGCAACGTGATGACCGAATATGAAATCAATCCCAACGGCGCAGAGGTTGATAAGGCGCGCGAATATCTTGCCGCCGCAGGTTATCCCAACGGCGAAGGCTTCCCCGAAATCGAACTGCTGTATTACGAGAAGGGCAGCAACAGCCAGATCGCCGAGGCTCTTCAGCAGATGTGGAAGGAAAACCTTGGCATAAACGTAAAGCTGAAGGTTGAAGAGTTTGCCACCTATGCAAACACCATAAACTCCGGCAACTTTACGATAACCATTTACGACTGGGGCGCGGACTACAACGACCCCATGACGATGCTTTCCCTGTTCAGCGCCACCGGCATGAACGACTCCCGTTGGAGATATAAGGAGTACGCAGGCGTTCCCGATGACACCACGCTCAACCCCGAGAATAAGCCCTATGACGACGCCATTATAATGGCAAGCCAGACCCTGGGCACGGAGCGCGACGGCTACCTGAAGGAGGCCGAGGACGTGCTGATGAACAATATGGTAATATGCCCCCTGTACTATACGGTAGCGACCTATGTCGTGGACCACAGCAGGGTTACCGGCCCCGGCAGAACGCCGATAGGCATGTGGGACTTCCGGAACTTCACCATGATCGGTAAATAACGGCAATATTCCCGATTTGGGCCGCCCCCGCACATAAGTGCGGGGGCAATTTGGCTTTTTATAGAAAAACACCGTGCATTCAAGCTTTCCTTTTGTGATATAATTATTCGGTAATTGCCTTGGCGCAAAAGAAAGGAGCCGGCGGTAATGTGGATCAGCGTTGTTGAGGACGAAAAAACATTAAATAATTTAATTACAAAATACCTTGAAAAGGAAGGGTACAACGTGCGCAGCTACACCACGGGGGAGGACGCCTTATCCGGCATAAGCAAGCCCACCAATTTATGGGTGATAGACATTATGCTGCCCGATCTTGACGGCTTCAGCATTTTTAAGGAGGTCAAAAGCCGCGATAAGGACGTTTATACAATATTTATCTCCGCCAGGAATCAGGATATAGACCGCGTGGTGGGGCTGGAATTGGGTTGCGATGATTATATACCAAAGCCATTCCTTGTAAGGGAACTGGTGATAAAGGTAAACAAGCTGCTTAAAGCCGCGCCGCGTCATGCCGAAACGATTGAGCTGCCGCCGTATAAAATACAGCTTGATAAGCACACCGTGCTTGAAAACGGTCAGCCCATAAGCCTTACCGTTAAGGAATACGACCTGCTGGCATATTTTGCCGCAAATCCGGGCGCAATATTAAGCCGCACGGATATATTGAACAAGGTTTGGGGCTATGATTATTTCGGCACCGACCGCGTGGTGGACGACACAATAAGAAGGCTTAGGCGTAAACTGCCAAGGCTTGCAATAGATACCGTTTACGGCCTTGGATACAGGCTGAATAAGGAGGGACTGTGAGCCGCTTTTCCGGAAGGGTATGGATGCAGGATAAGCCGCTTGCATATCAGCTTTTTGTAAAGCTGTCCATCTATTCGGCGCTTGTGGGCGCGGCGGCCATAGCGTATATGGCTGTATGCGTCTTTTCCGCAAAGCAGCTTACGGGCGAACAATGGGCCGAAATAGTTTGCCTGTTCATGATGGTGCTTACAGTTAATCTTTTCATTTCCCGTTCAATAACCGCGCGCATAACGGAACCGTTTGAAAAGCTGGCGAAGAATATGGGGCGGATAAGGAACAAAAACTGGAAGGAAAAGATATATCAGGTCAACCGCAAGGATGAAGTGGGCCGCATAATCAACTCCCTTTCCGCCATTCAAACCAACGTAAACGAAATAAACGAGGATGAGGAGCTGTTTTACCAAAGCGTATCCCATGGGCTTAAAACGCCCATAATGGTAATACAAAACTGCTGCACGGCGTATCAGGACGGTATATACGGCGACGAAGCCATAGACATAATTATGCACGAAAGCGTTGTGCTTGAGGCGGGGATAAAAAAGCTGCTCTATGTTTCCTCGTTTGACCACATGCTTGGCAAGAAGAACGAGTTTGTGGCGGTGGATATAGCCAAGCTGTGCGAGCAATGCGTTAAGCGCTTTGAAGCCAGCACCAACGGCGCAGCCATAGAGCTGGACGTGCCGCAGGGCATAATGATAAACGGTAATGCGGAGGCGCTGGAGACGCTTTTTTGCAACATAATAGAAAACGCCATACGCTACGTTAAAACAAAAATAAGAATATTCCTTAAAGAGGACGGCGCGAACTACATAATAGTTTTTGAAAACGACGGCAAGCTGATAGAGCAGAAAACCATGGAGATGCTGTTTGACAAATTCTATAAAGGACCAAAGGGCAGCTTTGGCCTGGGGCTGTACATTGCGCGAAAGATAGCCATTTTCCACGGCGGCGACATTTGGGCCGAGAACGTGGAAAACGGGGTGCAGTTCCATGTTGCGCTGAAAAAATATGCAGAGGAGGAAATTTGATATGAATTACGATCTTTTATACACAATGCTCAATACAGAATCCGTAAGCGGCGGGGAAATACCGCTGCAAAAAAAGGTTGCGGCGTATATGCGCGAAGCCGGCTTTAACGTGGATACGGACAAAACGGGTAACGTTATTGCCCACATTAACGAGGAAAGCGCCGTAAAGGTGCTGATGAGCGGACACATTGACGAAATAGGTTTCCGCGTAACGTATATTAGCGAAAACGGCATGATACACGTTAATAAGGCCGGCTTTATACGCCCGGAGCTTATGCAGGGCAAGCGCGTGACGGTGCTGGGTAAAAAGCGCATAACGGGCGTTATGGGCATATTGCTCAAGGATGGAAACGTGCGCACGGATGTGGCGCTGAAGGATATGTATATAGACTGCGGCTTTACAACGGATAAGCAGGCGGCAGAATGGATAAAGCCGGGCGATTTCGTAACGTATACTTATGCATACGATATGCTGGAAAACAACTGCATAGCCGGCCGCGGGCTGGACGATAAGCTGGGTGCGTTCACCGTTATGCAGGCGCTTATGCGCGCAAAGGAGCTTAACGCAAGGGCGGGCGTATACGCGGCAGCCACCGTTGGCGAAGAAACCGGAATGCGCGGCGCTTATTTTGCGGCGGCACGCATCAAGCCAACGCTTGCCATAGCCGTGGATGTTATACATTCGTCGGACTACCCCGGATCCGATGTGGAGCGCTTTGGTAAAATAGACCTTGGCAAAGGGCCGGTGCTTGTGCGCAGCGCGTGCAGCAACGAACCGACCGTGCGCAGGATGGAGGACGCGGCAAAGAAGGCCGGCATAGCCGTGCAGTATGAAGTTGCGGGCGGCGCGACCGGCACGGATTCGGACAAAATGCACCTGAGCGCGGAGGGCATACCTATGGCGGTGCTGAGCATCCCGCTCAGATATATGCACAGCCCCAGCGAAGTGGGCTGCCTTACGGACGTGGAAGAAAGCATAGAGCTTTTGGCGCAGTTTATAGCCAGCCTTGACGAAAGCTTCACAGCTGATCCGTTTGAAATGTAAAAAGCGTTTAATATAACGGGATTCCGGCAATCCTCTCATCATAACGATGGGAGGATTTTTTATTATGAAAACAAAGCGGAGGATAATGCGGCTTATTGCCGCGGCGTGCGCGGCGGCGGTGCTGAGTATGCAGGGCGCGGCGGGTGCGGCGCAGGCGGAGGCTATGGGCGGCATACTGAGGCTGCACATTATGGCAAACAGCGATTCTGCGGCGGATCAGCGCGCAAAGCTTGCCGTGCGGGACGCGGTGCTTGAAACTATGGGCGGAATGCGCGGCTGCAAAAGCGAGGCGGAGGCGGAAATGATGCTTATGCAAAGCGGGGCGGATGTGCTTTGCACGGCCGAGGATACGCTGAAAAAATGCGGCATGGAATACGGGGCGCAGCTTGTTATAGGCGAATTTGAATTTCCGGACAGGGTATACGCGGGCATACTTTATCCCAAAGGAAAATACAGGGCGCTGAGGATAATTTTAGGCGAAGGAAAAGGGCATAATTGGTGGTGCGTAATGTTTCCGGCAATATGCATAGACGCGGGCGAAAAGGGGGAAATTGATATAAAAGGGCTTGAAATGAAAAGCTGGATAATAGAAAAGCTGAAAAGCATAGACGGAGGAAAGCTATGGAAAAAAATAATGCGAAGGCTTGGCTGAGCCTTGCCATGATATTCGCGCTGTGCCTATGCATAGGCGGCGAAAGCATAGCGGCAACGCTTAGGGTAGGATCGAGCGGGGAGGACGTGAAAACGCTGCAAACCAAGCTGAAGCGCTGGGGCTACTACACGGGCAGTATAGACGGCGTGTTCGGCGCGGGCACGAAGAAGGCGGTTATAGCCTTCCAGAAGAAAAACGGCCTTACGCCGGACGGCATAGTGGGCGCGGCAACGCTGAAGGCGCTGGGGATGAGCGCGTCGGGCGGGTCGGGCTCGTCAAGCTCAAGCGGCACGAATACGGACGGCAACCTATATCTGCTTGCGCGGCTGGTTTACGGCGAGGCGCGCGGCGAACCGTATAAGGGGCAGGTGGCCGTTGCGGCGGTGGTACTGAACAGGGTGAAAAGCAGCCAGTTTCCGAACAGCGTAAGCGGAGTGATATACCAAAGCGGGGCGTTCAGCGTTGTGAACGACGGGCAGATAAACCTTACCCCCGATGAAACAGCGATAAAGGCCGCGCGGGACGCCATGAACGGCTACGACCCGACAAACGGCTGTCTATATTACTATAACCCTGCAAAGACCACCAACCAATGGATGCTCAGCAAGCCGGTGCTTTTGGTGATAGGCAACCATTCATTCTTCAAATAAGGAGGGGGCATATGGACGAAAAGATAAGGCGCGAGGAAATGAGCGATATAGGCGCCATAAACGCCATGGAAGAAATAGACCGCATAAGCACGGGCGGAGGCGCGGACGAGCTGAACGGAGTATGGAGCAGCGCAGGGCCGCGCGGAATATCGGACGGGGTGATGGATAACATGGAACAGATACCGCCCGACGAATTTGAGCAGGGACAGCCGGCAGAGCCCATGCGAGAGCGGCGCGGCGGTGGTGGCGGAATATGGCGCGTGGTCGGGCGCATAGGCGTGCCGGTGCTGCTGGCGGTTGCGCTGGCGGCAACAGCCGTGTGGGGAGACGGGCAAAGGGCCCTTGCCGAAGGATATAAGCAGAGCAGCGAAAACATGTATCGCCGCGCGTTTACGGAGCTGTGCGACGACATGAGCAATATGCAGACCGCGCTCGGCAAGCTGCGCGTGGCAGGCAGCGGCGGGCAATACATGCTTTTGCTTGACGATATATGGCGGCTTTCGGGTTCCTGCGTGAGCCTTATGAGCCAGATACCGTCGTCCCACATAGATACGGCGGAGCTGAACAGCTTTGTTGTGCGCATAGGGGATTACGCCCGCGCGCTGAGCAAAAAGGCGCTCAATGACGAGGAGCGCACCGCGGAGGACGAGGAGCAGCTTACCGCGCTTTACGATTCCTGCGCAAGGATAAGCCGCGAGCTGAACGACCGCCTGAGCATAGGCGACGTACCCACCGCCGCCGTGACCAACGAAGGCTATTACGAAAGCGCATATGCGGACGAGGTTAAGCAGAGCGACGATATAGACAAATTCCCTACGCTCATTTACGACGGGCCGTTCAGCGAAAGCAGCGAAAAGCGCGAAGCAAAGGGACTGGGCACGGATGAAGTTGACAGGGAAACGGCGCGGGCGACCGCGGAAAGGCTGACCGGAACGGATCGCATGGAGGACGCGGGGGAGACGGAAGGCACCATAGCAAGCTGGGACTTCACCGCGACCGATGAACAGGGGCGCGAAACGGGAATATCCATAGCCAAGCGCGGGGGAAAGATAGTTTGGTTCATGGGCAGCGCGGCGGGCGGCGAAAACCAAATGCCGGACGAGGCCACGCGGGAGCGCATGAAGCAGGCCGCGCTTGAATGGCTGGGCAAGGCGGGGTTTGATGATATGCACGCAACGTATGCGCAGTATTATTCCGGCGCGGGGGTGATAAACTTTGCCGCGACCAAGGACGACATAATACTTTACAACGACCTTGTGAAGGTTTGGGTGGACATTGAAACGAATGAAGTTATAGGCGCGGACGCGCGGAACTATCTTTTCAGCCACACGGAAAGGGAAATGCCAACGCCCGCCGTAAGCCCGGAGGAAGCGGAGGCGAAGGTGAGCGTTAATCTTGAAATAGAATCAAGAGAGCTTGCGCTTATTCCCATCACCGTTGAGACGGAGCGGCTGTGCTACGAGTTCAAGGGCCGCTGCGGGGAGGACGAATATATTGTTTATATAGACGCGCAAACGGGCGCGGAGCAGCAGATATTCGTTATTATAAACACCGAAAACGGGCAGCTTACGGCCTGATTTTGGCACAAAAAGCAAAAAAACCGAAAAATTGAGGGACTTTTATCGCTAAGCATTGACAACGGGCGAAAGGCAGTTAAAATATAGAAAACTGCCGCGGGAGAAACGCACATGTTCAACGCTTACGCCCAAGTTACCGCCGCATTAGACCGCGCCGTTACGGGACTGCCCGCCGGGCGGTCTAAAGCCGTTTATGCAAAAAACTGTCATGCTATAGTCCCCTGCACGGATGAAGCATACGCAAATGATATTGCCGCGCGCTGCCGCGAAGCCGTGGGCTGCAAGGCGGAGATAACAGGGAAAAGCATAGCCATATCGCTTGACGCAAATACGCTTGCTTCGCTTTTGCGAAAAGCCATGGCGGATGCAGAGCAGAGCGAGCGTGAGCCGGACGGCGATACGGACGAAGGCTATGCCGAGCTGAAGCTTATGACCCTTGCGCGCAAAGGGGACAGGGGGCTTTATGACACGGACGGCATAAAGCGTGCGGCGTGGCTGCTTATGGGCGTCACGGCATATCCGCAGGATGCCAAACGTACAGCGGCACGCATGAAGGAAGCGGCGCTTGCCGTTCGTGAGATGCTCAAGGATATCCCGACCAAGGAGCGGGAGAGCATACGCCGCGAATGCGGGCTTATAGGCATGGCCGGCAGCGCGCTGATGAGCGCGGGCAGGAAGATAATAGGTTTATAATAAGAGATATAAGAAACAAGGAGGATGGGGAAATGACCATTAAATGGCTGGGACACAGCTGCTTTTTGATGACTACGGACAAGGGAACGCGCATACTTTGCGACCCGTGCGACGCGGCTACGGGCTACGAAATAGCGCCGCAGGAATGCGACATATTGACAATAAGCCACGATCATCACGACCATAATTACGCCGCGCTTGCGCTGGGCAACCCCGTAAGAATAGACAAAAGCGGGGAATACAGGGCGGGCGACGTGCGCATAAGCGGCATAAGCACATATCACGACCACGACGGCGGCAAAAAGCGCGGCAATAACATAGTTTTCGTATTTGAATTTGACGGCATGCGCATAGCCCACATGGGCGATATAGGCGAGGTGCCGGACGAAGCCACAATGGCGCGCATGGGCAAAATAGACGTTATGCTCATACCCGTGGGCGGAGTATATACGATAGACGGCGAAGAGGCGGAAACAATAGTTGAAGCGATAAAGCCGAAGGTGGTAATACCCATGCACTATAAAACGCCCGCGCTTAAATTTGAGCTGAACGAGCTTGGGGACTGCATAAAGCTGATAAAGAACAGGCCGGTGCATTACATGCGCAGCAGCACCGCGCACCTGAGCGCGGATACGCTGGGGAGCGACAGGGTGATAGTGCTGGACTACTCAAAGGAATAAATATGGAAGGAAGATCATTCGCCGCGCACGATTCGCGGCAGCTGCGGTATAGGTTCCCCTTCGGCGCGGTAACGGAAGGCGAAAGGATAACGCTGAATATAGATTGCGGCGCGGGCGTGCGCAATGCAAAGCTCAGAATATGGACGGAAGGGCGCGAGCGCATAGAGCACGGCGTGCGCACGGATGCGGGCTTCGGCTTCACTTTTTACGCGGGCACGAGCGGGCTTGAATGGTATTACTTCCTGCTGGATACGGACGAGGGCGGCTATATACTGGGGAGCGAATCCCCGCTTGGCTGCGGCGGCAGCCGAATATTCACGCACGACCCGAACTCCTGGCAGATAACAGTATATGAGCGGGAATTTGAAAAGCCCAAGGCCGCGGAGGGCGCGACGGCGTACCAGATTTTCCCGGACAGGTTCAACAGAATTGGCCGCGGCGGCCTTGCGCGCACCGAACGGCGGGAGGAACTTGGCTGGACAACCGTGAGGCACGAGGACTGGAACGAGGAGGTGCTTTGGACGCCGCTGCCCGGGCAGAAGGATTACGACCCGTGCGACTTTTACGGCGGGGACTTTGAAGGGATAGAGGCTAAGCTTGACTACCTGCAAAGCATTGGCGTTACGCTGATATATATGAACCCCGTGTTCGAGGCGCAGTCCAACCACCGCTACAACACCGGCGATTATCACCGCGCGGACGATATGCTGGGCGGGGAAGAAGGGCTGAAAAAGCTCATCCGCGCGGCAAAGGCGCGGGGGATAAGCATTATGCTCGACGGCGTGTTTTCCCACACGGGGGACGAAAGCGTGTATTTCAACCGCAAGGGGAATTACCCGGGGCTGGGCGCGTATCAGGGCGAGGGCTCGGCATACTATGATTGGTACGAGTTCAGCCGTTTTCCCGATAAATACGGCTGCTGGTGGGGCTTTAAGTCGCTGCCGGAGGTCAACGAGACCAACCGCGGCTATATGGCGTTCGTCGCGGGGGTGATAGACCATTATGCAAAGCTTGGCATAGAAAGCTGGCGGCTGGACGTGGCGGACGAGCTGCCGGATGAGTTCATCGCATTCCTGAGGCGGGAGCTGAAGGCGCGGGCGAAGGACGGCATACTTATAGGCGAGGTTTGGGAGGACGCAAGCACCAAGCAGGGCGGCTGCGGGAGACGAAAATATACCGACGGGCGGGAGCTTGACGGCGTTATGAACTACGTTTTTGCGGACGCGGTAATTTCCTTCCTTACGGGGAAGCAGGATGCCGAGGCATTGTGCCTTGCGCTTACGGCGCTTAGGCAGAATTATCCAAAGCCCTTTTATGATTCCTGCCTGACCATGCTTTCAAGCCACGATACGGTAAGGCTTCTCACGGTGCTTGCCGGCGCGCCGGACAGGCGCAGCGTTTCGCGAGAGGTGCAGGCGCACTTCGTGCCGGAGGAAAGCAGGCTTAATACGGCGAAAAAGCTTATGACGCTTGCGCAGCTTATTCAGCTTACCCACCCGGGCATACCGTGCATATATTACGGGGACGAGGCCGGTATGCAGGGCATGGCGGACCCGTTCAGCAGGCGGACTTATCCATGGGGCAAGGAGGATGCGGAAATAAAGGGCCGCTTTATTTCGATAGCCTCCGCGCGGAAGGACAGCCGCGCAATACGCCGCGGCAAGTGCGTATTCGCCGCGAAGGATAAGGACGTGTTTATCATAGCCCGCTATTACGGCGACGAGACAGCCGTAAGCATAGTAAACCGGAGCGGTGAAGCAAAGCGCATTGCCCTAAGCGCGGCCGATTTTACCCAAGGGCCGGACGCGGACGGGCTGAAAATGCCCAACAGCATGACCGACGCGCTGACAAACCGGCGGTTTGAGGGCGAAAACGGCACGCTAAACATTGAATTGGGGCCATATTGCGGGGCGTTATTGAAATAATCCCAGCAATATGGTAGAATATAGCCACGAAAAGAAACGCACCGTAAGGGGCGAAGAATATTACAACGGAGGATTAACAAAAATGATCGAAAAGACCATGACAATCGAACAGATACTGCGCACGGATGCGGGGCTGGCGGACATACTGCTTTCAAGCGGCATGCATTGCCTTGGCTGCGTAATGGCGAGCGGCGAAAATTTGGAGCAGGCCTGCGCGGTGCACGGCATAGATGCGGACAAACTGACTAAGCAGCTCAATGACTACCTTGCCAACAAATAATTCCCGCGCGGTGCTGTTAAAGCTTGTGAGGGGGGCTGCGGTTGCAGCCCTTTATGCATTGTTCACGCTTGCAATCGCGCCCATAAGCAGCGGGCTTATGCAGCTTAGGCTGTCCGAAGGGCTGTGCGTGCTGCCGTATTTCGCGCCGGAGATGGCAATTGGCCTTTTCGTCGGCTGTGTGGCGGCGAATATGCTTACCGGGGCAATGTGGTTCGATGTTGTGTTCGGCAGCCTTGCAACGCTTATTGCCGCGCTTATCACGGCATATATGGGCAAAAGGGGCATGAGCAAATGGCTTGCGCCGCTGCCCGCGGTTGTTATGAACGCGCTTGTTGTGGGCGCGGTGCTGTGCTACGGCTATCAGGTAGGTGTAAGCTATCCGGTCTGCGCGCTGTATGTAGGCGCGGGGGAGGCCATAAGCTGCTACGCGGTGGGCATGCCGCTTTTGGCTGCATTAAATCCGATCAAAAAACGCCTGTTCGGCTGAGAAAAAGAAGGATTGGATTGCACTCTTTCTGCCCAAATTTAAGATAAAATTGCCTAAATTTTGCACTTGCGCTGCGCTTTTGGGCGGGTTATAATGGTTACGATAAAAGAATTGTCAAGGGGCGGCCCCCAAGGCAGTTCTTTTTTTTGCGAGCGTCCGGAAACGGGCGCTTTTTTTGTACCCAAAAACGTTTATACCCGAAACGGGAGAAAGGAGAAACCATGAACGAAAAAACAAAACAGCCTGCCGGACGGGAGGCGGTGAACGCGGCGCTCAGGCAGCTAATGAGCGAAGGCGTTGAGGTGAACACGGGCGGGGGAGCGGAAGGAGAGGAGGAAATATCCCTTGCCGAAAAGGTGCGCGAAGCATACGAGGGCAGCATAGAGTACAGGCTCGGCTGCCAGATAATGGACGGGCTTACGCAGGGCTACGCGCTGACAAGCGACGATGCGGAGGCCATGCTGACCGGCGAATACGCGCCCAAGAGCAGCGAAATTGTGGGCGCAAGGGCGGCGGAAACGCTCAAGCGCATGGAAAAGGAAGGCCGGCTTGCAAGGGGCATAGAAAGCTACCTTTCGGACGGTGAATTTCTGCAAATGCTGCGCCAAATGCCCGCGGAGCTTGCAATAAGGATAAAGGAGGCGGAATGGGCCGCGGAGGGCGCGAAGAACGCCCGCAGCGACGGCGAGCGCGACGCGATAGAGAAGCTGAAGGCCCGCCAGGCGCTGCCCACGCCCATGAGAACCATTATACCCGTGAGCGCGGAGCCGGACTTTTCAACCATGAGCAGCGAAGAATTTGCCCGCTTCAAGCGGCGCAGGTTCGGACAGTGAACAAAAAACAGACAATAATGACCAAAAAGAAAGGAATAACAAATTATGAACACCACCAATTCAACCCTTAATACTACCGCCCTTAACAAGGACTATTACGACAGGCAGCTGCTTGAGGGCGCAAAGACCCGCTTTGTATTCACCAAATACGGCCAGAAGCGCACCGTGCCGCTGAACAACGGCAAGCACGTTGAATTCCGCAGATGGAATCTTTTTGACGTGGACGACAACATGTGCGCCCTGGAGGAAGGCAAAACGCCCGAAGGCCAGTCCCTTTCCCAAAGCAGCGTGGAGGCCACCCTTGCGCAGTACGGCGCATATGTTGAGGTGAGCGATATGCTGGAGGATACCGCATACGATAAGGTGTTGAGCGACAGCGCGGAGCTGCTGGGCGAGCAGATAGGCACCGTTATGGAATGGGTAACAAGGGACGCCGTGTGCGGCGGCACAAACGTGCAGTACGTTGGCGGGAAGGCCGCAAGGAACCAGATTGATTCAACCGATACCCTTACCGTGAACGAAATACGCAAGGCCGTGCGCACGCTTAAAAAGGCCAAGGCGCGTCCCTTTGCGGACGACGGGCGCAGGCCGCACTATATCTGCATCTGCTCTCCGGACGCAGTATATGATTTGCAGAACGACAGCCTGTGGCAGGACGTTTCTAAATACAGCGGCGCGGAAAACATATATTCCGGCGAAATAGGCAGGCTGTTCGGCGTTGTTTTCGTTGAATCGACAGAGGCGAAGGTCATACGCCAGGCTATGCTCACAAAGCTCGTTTCCCACGAAGCGGGAAGCGACACCTTCACCGTTGCCGAAATGACCGACAGAGCTGCGGAGACGCTTATGCGCCTGAAAAAGGTGACCGTGGGCAGCGCAACGTATAACGTGAAAAGCATTGATAAGGCGGCAAAGAGCATAACCCTTACGGTAAGCCTTTCAAACGCGCTTGCAAAGGACTCGATAGTATACACCACCGAGGCCGGCAAGCTTGACGCGAACAAGAAGGCGGCGGACGTACACATGAGCGTTATATTCGGCAGGGACGCATACGGCGTTATAGACCTTGAAAACGGCGCGCTTGAAAGCATAGTTAAGCCGCGCGGCAGCGCAGGCGCGGACGATCCGCTCGACCAGCGCGCAACGGTGGGCGCGAAGGTGACGGGCTTTGCGGCGGTTATACTGAACGAGCTTTGGATAGTGCGCATAGAGCACGGCGCGAGCGCCTAAGCAAAAGGAAAGGAGCAAAAGCGGATGAACGCGGCGGAGAAAATGCGCATTGACGCGCAGGAGCAGACGGAGATAATGCTGCCGCTTTTCCCGGGGATAGAGGACTATCCCTGGGAGGGCGGGGTGAACGGCACGTTTTACAGAATCAAGCGCGGAATAAAGGTGAAGGTGCCCAAAAACGTGGCGGAGCTGATAGAGGAAAGCGAAATGCTGCGCGAACAGAGCAGGAACGAAACCCTTGCATACAGGCGCGGCATGGGCAAAAGGCTTGGGTAAAGGAGGGATAACAAATGACGCTGAACGACATTATAGTCAGCGCGCTTATACAGACCGGGCGCGGGCACGACGCGCAGACCATGGACACCTGGCGCGACAAACTGACAGGCTTTGCAAACGACGCGATAATGGACCTTGCGCTTACGGTGCGCCCGATACGCACGGAGAAGGCGGCGATAGCAAACGGCCGCATAGACTGCAATGCGCTTGAGCGCGAATGCATAAGGGTGATGAGCATACGCCAATGCGGGCGCGAGGCGGACTTTTACGCGGACGAACGCAGCGCGGGCATGGTCAGGGTGAACGCGGACGACGGCGAGGCGGAGATAACGTACCGCTTTATGCCAAGAATGCTCACGAATGCCACGGACGAGCCGGAGCTGAACGAAGCGTGCCAGCAGCTTATAGTGACCTATGTTGTTGCGCGGGAGCGGGCATCGGGCGAGGTAAACACGCAGCGCGGCGGCAACATATATTTTCAGCTTTACGAAACCGGCAAGCAGAAGCTTAGGCCGCACATGGGCGGCAGGGACGCATATATGCTGAAGAACAGGTGGTGAAAGCATGGCAAGGGCAATATACAGAATAAACGAGTTCATAGGCATTGACCAATCCCGCGACGAAAACGCGCTTAAAAGCGCAATGAGTCCGGACGCCTGCAACATGGACACGGCGGGCGGAAATTTGAGCGTGTGCCGCGGCTGCGTAAGGCATATTGAAGCGCCCATACCCGGCACGGGGGATATTCACGCCATACGCATATTTTCAACGCCGAACGGGGAAATGTTCATAGCCGCGGCGGGGGAGAGCATATATGCATACAAAAACGGAGCCTGGCAGGAGATATACGCCTTCACCACCCCGCTTGAAAAGCACCGCTTTGATTTTGCGCAGGCGCAGATAAATTCAAAGGATAATCTGATAATAGCCACCGGCGAGAGGCAGCTTATAAAGTTCGATGGGGACGAGGCTAAGCCCTTCGGCAGCGCGGAAGGGGTATCCGACAAAAAGGCCGGATATTTGGCGATGTATAGAAGCCGCCTTTTTGCCGCGGGAGATCCGGAAAACCCGAACAGGCTTTATTGGTCGCAGCTTCCCGGCGGGGGCAGGAGCATAGAAAATTGGGGCAGCGTTGAAGCAAGCCCGAACGTTGAAGGCGGGCATACGGAGGTGGGCAGCATGAAGAGCGACCCGATAGTGGGCCTTTCCGCGCTGAGCAACCAGCTTATCATATTCAAGCGGGACAGCATATACCGTCTGCTGGGCGATAAGCCGGGCAACTTTATTGTTGAAGAAGTTGAAGGCCGCACGGAAACGGCGGTGTACAGCGCGATAGTAAAGCGGGCTGGCAGCCTGTTTTTTCTTACGCAGGGCGGGCTGTGCATTTTCAACGGCGTGAACGCCCGGCTTATGGGCGACGCGCGGCGCATACAAAACGCGCTCATGTCCGCATCTACCGCCGCAAGCCGCGGGGCCATATGCCGCGATAAGCTGTATTTCACAATTGACGAAGGCGGAGATAAGGCCAACGCCATAATGGAATACGACATTATGCGCGCTGCGTATATGATAAGGCGCGGCTTTAGGGCATACGATATTTGCTCAAGCGGCGGCACGCTCTATATTGCCAACGAAAACCGCCGCATCTGCCGCATGGACGAAGGCGAAACATACGACGGCGCGGAGATAAACGCATACTGGAACACACCCGTGTGCGATCTTTACGACAAGGGCAGCATAAAGAGCATGAAGCGGCTATATCTTCGCGGCAGGAGCGACGCGCGCGACAGCGCCGCGCTTATAGACATGCACATTGGCCAAAACGCCGCCGCGTACAGAACCCTTTTGCCAAAGGACGAAAGGACGGTGCTTGAAGTGCCGCTGAAGAACGAAGGCAGGACCTTTTCCATGCGGATATATAACGAAGCCGGCGGGCGGTTCGCGCTGAAAAGCGGCATGGAGCTGGAATTTGAAACGCGAAGGAGGACGGAATAAATGGCGATGGACATGCGGGCGCTGTACACCATTGCATTAAGCGCCGTAAAGGAAAGCCCCACGGCCGAGGATGACATGAAGGCCAACGAAAACTGCTTAAACCAGAACTTTATAATACTTACGCAGAAGATAGAGGAGCTTGAGGCGCGGCTTAGGGCGCTTGAAAGCGGAAACTGACAAAGGAGGAAAAACAAACATGGCAAGCTATTACCTGAAAGGATACACCACGCCGGACGGCGTGAACAGCCGCGCGGACGTGCGCGAATGGCAGAATAAGCTGGGCGTAAAGGCGGACGGCATATGGGGCCCGAACACGCAGGCCGCATACGAACGATACGCAAACGCAAGCTCAATGAGCAAATTTCAGGAGTATTACGACACTATTTTGGGCGCGCTGAACGTGCCGAGCATATCGGTAAGCGTGCCGAGCAAGGCGGAGCTGAAGGAGGACATTTCAAGTTACCTAAGGCCGGGCGTTGACCTTGCAATATCCAAGCGCCGCGCCGCGGGCGAAACCGCAAAGGCGGAGCTTGACGCGGACGCGGTGAGCAGGGGCATGGGCGCATCGACCTATGTATCCAGCATGAAGGAGCGCGAGGACGACGACGTGCAGAGCGACATTTCAATTATGGAGGCGCAGTATACCGCGACCCTTGCCGAGCGCATTGCCGCCGCGCTTGAAAAATATCAATCCATGAGCCTTCAGGCGCAGCTGCAGAACGCGCAGTACGCATACAACGCGCAGACCACGGCGATGAATTTGGCCTCCCAATGGTTCAATTCATATATGAACAACGCGGCGCGCGCCGTTAAGGGCAGCGGCGGCAGAAGCGGCAAAAGCGGCACGGCGAGCAAAAATATGTCCACGTTGGACTATGTGCGCTTCGTAAGCGGGCTGAGCGCGCCGGAAAGATCAATGCTGTATAACTCCGGCGCGAGCGAATGGGTAATGATGCGCACGGAGCTTGAGGATGCGCTCGGCAAGGACGGCTACCGCACCGTGCGAAGCGCGTTCCCGATACTGGGGAGCGCGGGCGTGAAGAGCATATCCAACAAAAATTACGACAAGGCGAGGGATACATGGCGATGGGCAAGGTGACGAAAAGCTTTAAGGTAACGCTGGACATTGCAAGGAGCATTTCAAACAGGGAGTTCAGCGTGGTTGAAGGGGACACGGGAAACACGCTGAGCATAACGCTCAACGACGACGGCAAGGCAGTTGACCTGACCGGATGCAGGGTGCTTGCGCTGTTTTCAAAATCAAACGGCGAAACCGTGTGCCAGGACAGCGCGGAGCAAAACGGCGGCGTGACAATAGGCGGGCAGAGCATGAACGAAATAAGCATAGAGCTTTTTGCCTCCTCCGTTGCGCCGGGAATGGTGGAAAGCGAAATACAGGTGTATTCCGGAAGCGATTTAACAACGCTTGTAACATCGGCGCAGTTCAATTTCAAATGCAGGCGCGGCATATTGAACGGCGATACGCTTGCCGCCACAAGGGAATATCCGCTGCTTACGGCGCTGATAAAGGAAACGCAGGCCATGCAGGCAAGGCTTGAAGCAATGCTGAGCCAAAACGAGGCCATAGCCGCGGCGGAAAAAGAGAGGGCAAGCGCGGAGGCGATACGCAGGCAGGCGGAAAAGCAGCGCGTGAGCAGCGAAACGCTCAGGAACAACGCCGAAGCCGGCCGAAGCACGGCGGAAAGCGGCAGAAGGAGCGCGGAGACGGCGCGCGTGAACGAATTCAATGCAATAAAGGCCCAAGCGGAGGCGCTTATTGCCGAGCTTGAGGCGGCGAAGGGAGGGGCATGAGCATGACGCGCAGAGAGGAATTCACCGCATGGATATGCGCGCAGACTGGCAGCGCATACGTTTGGGGAGCGCAGGGGCATAAGGTGCGGCGCGACGGAACGGTATATATGAACCAAAGAAAGGTGAGCGACAGCTACGAAAGCTGGGTAAGGCAAAGGGAGAACGGCGAAGAAAACGCGCGGCGCGAAATAAGCGGCATAAGGCAAAGGCTCACGGAGGGCGCAAACGAGGTGACGTGCTATGATTGCAGCGGGCTTATAATGGCCTACATACGGGACATAAAGGGCTACACTACGCGGGATCTGAGCGCGCGGGGACTTTTTGCCATTGCCAAGGAAAAGGCGAAGGAAGAGCTTATCGCAGGCGACCTTGTGTTCCGCCACAACGGGGAAAAGATAACCCACGTGGGCGTATATATCGGCAGCGGATACGCCGTGGACGCGCGGGGCAGGGACAGCGGAGTTATAAAGCAAAGGCTGGACGCGGCCGGGTGGAACCGGTTCGCCTCGCTTGAAATGCTGAACGAACAGGGCATAAGCACTGCCGACGCGGACATGCCCTCCTATGGCCGCTGCACGGGCAAAAGCGTATATGTGCGCAGCGGCGCGGGCGGAACATACCCGATTCTTGCAACCGCGCACAGGGGAGATAGGCTACTTGCACTGCCGGAGCAAAACGGCTGGCACAGGATTGCGATATGCTGCAAGGGAAAGCTGCTCACGGGATACATGAGCGCAAAATATATAGAATATGCATAAAGGAGAAAGAAAAAATGAGGAACGAAATGGGCGATAAAATAGCAATGTGGATAAAAAGCGCGGCTGCGGCAATAGGCGGCGCGGCGGCGTACCTTTGGGGGCCGTGGGATGCGCTGATAACGGCGCTGATAGCGCTTGTAGCGATAGACTACGTTACGGGCGTTATATGCGCGGCGGTAAACGGGAAGCTTAACAGCAGCGTTGGCTTCAAGGGGCTTATGAAAAAGGCGTTCATATTTGCGCTGGTAGCCGTTGCCGGCATTGCGGACAGGGTGATACCCGCGGCGAATCAGGCCATACGCGCGGCGGTGATACTGTTTTACACGGCGAACGAGGCCATAAGCATAATGGAAAACGCGGCGGAACTGGGCCTGCCCGTGCCCAAGCGGCTAAAGGGAATGCTGACCAAGGCGCAGAACGAGAGCGAGGCCGAATAAAACGGCCTTGCCCGCCGGGCGAATGCGGATTATAATTAAGCATATCTATCCCGAAAAAGGAGAAGGACATGCTGCCGCAGGACATAAAAAAGCAATACGACACAAGCCGCGCCCGCGCCGAGGCAGAGGCCGCGCAGCGCAAGCACGCCGCATATACCGCCATGCCGAGACTGAGGCAGATTGACGAGGAGATAAGGCAGGTATCCTTCAACAGGGGGCTGGAGCTGATAAAGGCCGAAAACCGCGACCAAGTAAGAAGGGATACGGCGGAAAAGCTTGCCGCGCTTTACGCGGAGCGGGCGCGGATGCTGAGCGAGCGGGGCATGAGCATGGAGGATCTTCTGCCGCGCTACGCCTGCGAAAAATGCTCCGACACGGGCTACCTTGAAAACGGGGAGCTTTGCCCGTGCGCACGGCTGAAGCTGGCGGGGCGGAAATATTCATCCTCCGGCATAAGCGAAAACGCGGGCTTTGACCGCTTTAACGAAAACATATTCAAAGACCCCGAGCAATTAAAGCGCACGCGCCGCGCGGCGGAGATCTGCGCCCAATACGCCGAGAATCTTGAAATAGGCGGGGCGAAGGGGCTGCTGCTCATGGGCGAAACGGGCCTTGGCAAAACCTTCCTTATGGACAGCATAGGGCGCGAGGCGATACGGCGCGGCTACAGCGTGAAAAAATACACGGCATATAATTTGATAGACGCGGCGCTGCGCGCGGTACGGCGGCACGAGGCCGGGCCGGAGCTGACGGGGGCGGAGCTGCTGCTGCTGGACGATCTCGGCACGGAGCCGATGATACCGGGCGTTACGATAGAAACGCTTTTTGCCGCCATAAACGAGCGGCAGTTTTCCGGCAAGGCCACGGTAATAGCCACAAACCTTACAAAGAACGAGCTTTTCACCCAATACGGCGAGCGCATATTCTCCCGCCTGTTCGCCTCCCGCGAGTATGCGGCGATAACGCTAAGGGGGAAGGATTTGAGGATGTAGAAACTCCCTCAGCTATGCCGAGGCTTTTGAGCAGATGGCACAATCCGCAGGTGTAAAACGTTGCGGTGTAGCTGTTTATGTCGGGGCCTGGCGTGTAGTCAAATACCCAGGAATACGGATTGGGCGTGCGCGTGCGGCTCCTTTCAGCGCTCTGCTTCAGCTTGGCCTGATATAGCAGCTGCCGCGCAAATGCAAGCATATAAATTTATAGAAGATCCCTGTAATACAGCCCGCCGGTCCTGCGGAAATCGGGCGCCTGCCCGTTTACGAACATGTCGCATATGCGCATGGCTTCCTCCTGCGGTTCGGTGGTGAAGCGCAGCGTTATGAAATCCACGCCGCCGTACGGTTTATCCCCAATGTAAAGCGGCACGCTGTTGAGAAGCTCCGTATATTTTTTATTGCGGCACAGCATTGTGAACCGCTCCTTCTTTTCGTCTATAAGCACGTTTTTGCCCGTGCAGCCGCCGCAGCCGTTTTCGCCTTTGGCGGGGCAGGCGCGCATTTTCATCAGCGCAAGATAGCCGTAGCCTATTATGCCGCGGCGCATATTGCCGCCAAGCCTGCGTATAAGGTTCATTTTCAGTTCAAACGAAACCGTTGCGTCCGCAAGGCCCAGCGATTCAAAAAGCTCAAGCGAGTGGCTGTTGAGTATGTTCAGCGAGCTGTCCCCATGCACGCTAAAGCCCATCTCAAGCCCAAGCTGCACCGTGCCCAAATTGTCCGCCGTAACGTGGCGAAGGCCGGCATTTTGCAGCCGAATAAGCTTTTCCCTAAGCCTTGGCATGTCCTCCGGAAAGCAGAGCGCGGGCAGCTCGGCAAAAAGCCTTTCGCCGAAGCGGTCTATCAGTTCCTCGTGCGCAATTATTTCATCCACGCCGAGTATTATCGCCTCCGCATCGGGATTGTCGAAAAGCTGGGAATAATCCTCAAACCTGAGCCGCAGCGCGGGCGCGTCGGGCGCGGCGTGCGGGCAGGGCACGGGCAGGACCGCTTCCGTGTTTTTATATGGTTCCTTTGCGGTGCGCTGGGCGGCTATGTCTGCTATCGCTTCGCGGCGCATGGCCTTTAGTGCGGACACGGGCAGCATGGCGTTATCGTCCATGTCAAATTCCGCATGGTCAATGTAGTACGGCGTGCCGCCGGTTTGGCCTATCGCCTTCAGCGCGGATGCTTCGGTAATAGGCTGCGTTTTGGCCCGCTCCGCCGCGGGGCCGTGTGCAGTTACGCTGAATGTGCCGTCCGTCATGAACAGCTCCGCTTCCTGCCCTATGTGTACGCTTAATCTTGCGTAAAGCGGAACTGTCTGCGGTTCGGAAGCATAAAGCGCGGCAAGCTTGGGCAGCACGGCGGAGGCGGACATAACGTCCTCCTTGCTGCGTGCGCCGAACATATCCGCCGTGCGGCGGCCTGTGTAATATCCATCGGTAAAGCCGCTTCGCGAAAACACGGCCTTCAGCGTTTCTATATCCGGCTTTTCGCCGTTTTCTGCCTGATGGCAGGCGGTAACGGCAGCGGCGACGTATTCCGGCCGCTTCATGCGCCCCTCTATTTTCAGCGCATGTATGCCGCTTTGCATCAGCTCCTCCATATGGCCTATAAGGCACATATCCTTCAGTGAAAGCGCGCGTTCCTTTTTACCCAGCCTGAAATTCAGCCTGCACGGCTGCGCGCAAAGGCCGCGGTTGCCGCTGCGCCCGCCCAGCATTGCGCTAAGATAGCACGCCCCGCTCATGCACATGCAGTGCGCCCCATGCACAAAGCATTCAATCTGTATGGGCGACGCAGCCTGAATTGCGCGTATCTCCCGCGCGGAAAGCTCCCGCGCAAGCACCACCTGCTTAAAGCCGAGCTTATCGAGCAGCATCGCGCCTTCGGCATTATGCACGGTTGTCTGCGTGGAAGCATAAAGCGGCAGCTCGGGGTACCGCGCGCGGATAAGGGACATAACGCCCATGTCCTGCACTATCACCGCATCCGCATGCGCGGCGGCAATATCGTCAAGCTCCGCCGTAAGCGCGGAAAACTCATCGTCCGTAACGAGCGTGTTCAGCGTTACAAACACCTTCACCCCGCGCTCGTGGCACTGCGCAATGGCCTCGTCAAGGCTTGTTTCGGCAAAGTTTTCCGCGTTGCGCCGCGCGTTGAAGCCCTTCGCCCCAAGGTACACCGCGTCCGCGCCCGTGCGCAGGGCTGCCTTTAGCTGCTCCGCCCCGCCAACCGGCGCCAGTATAAGCGGCCTTTCATATGCGTTCGTGTCCATGCGCTGTGCCTCCCTTTATCAAATCATTACACATACCTTTTTATCTCCACCACCAGCTTGCCCTTTTTGCTTTGGCCCGATACGGCGGAGAATATGAACCTTCCGAATCCGCGGGCGGAGATTATGTCCCCCTCTTTTGGCGCAGCGGAAGGGCCCTTTGCAAGCGCGCCGTTCACGAATACGCGCTCCGCCGTGAAAAGCTCCGCCGCATCGCCGCGGGAAAGGCGGAACGCCTGCGCGATCAATGCATCAAGGCGAAGGCTTGATACGCGCACAATGCTCTCCTCCGCACGGAAAAGCTCGCCTTGCGGCACAACCGCGCCCGCGCGGCAGACCACGCTCGTCCGCCCCACGGTTTCAAGCGTATCCGCAAAGTACGGCGCAAGCGGCGCTTCAACAAATGCATAAGCATGCTTGCCGCGCACTATTATGTCGCCTATCTTTTCGCGCTCAACGCCCGTGTGCATAAGCGCGCCCAGGAAGTCGCGGTGGGTAAGGTCGGACGCGAACTTCTCGCTCTTTGGTGCAATTTCTATTATGTCTATCGGGTAGCCTTCCGTGTCGTCCCCCTCCGCGTAGCCAAAGCGCGCCATGCGCCGTTCGCACCCCTCCGCCCCGCCGTAAAGCGAATACGGCGCGGGCAACGTGCGGGCCATTGACGCAAGCGCGGATTGCTCGTTCAGCGAAAGAAACCCGCTGTACAGCAAGCAGCTGCGCCCGTCCGCGCGGCGGGAAAGCTCCGCAAAGCGTTTTTTCAATAATTCCGTATCGTTATTCATGAATGCGTTATGGCTGCTCCCTCTCAAACTCCACCTTATATGCCCCAACCACCTGCTTACAGGGTATTGCGGCGGCGTTGGTCACGGAGAACATCTGCCGCGGGTAAAGCACCTGCGGCTCGGTCGGAAAAACGGGTACTGATTTGCCCGTGCTTTGGCCGCTTGTGCCGGTTTTTGTGAGCCACTTGAAGGTGCAATCGCAGAATTCCTTGGGGAAGTCTATCTTTTCCGCAGGGCGAAGCACATAATCAAGCGCGCGCGGATAATAGCAGCCGGCGTTGTCCTTTTCCGCAGGGCAGCCGCCATGTATGCCGACCCCCGTGAAGCTTATGCGCAGCATGTCCGTTTCAAACGCAACGGTTTCGCCCTCCCGTGTGAAGCTCCCATCCACCCATGCGCCTATGTTTATCCAGCCGCGTGTGCCGTCCTGCGCCTCCACGGCGGTGTTGAACTCAACGTATGGCGTGCCGCCGCGTATTTCCGCGTTTATCCTGAGCACGGGCCTGAGCGATTTGAACCCGTGCGGCACCAGCGCGCGGAGCCTATCCTGCTCCACCTCATATGCCATAACGAATTGCTCTATATGCATAGCATCCTCCGCAGATTTTCTTTCCTTTATTATATTGCCCGCGCCGCGTCCGCACAACAGGGAATATTGTTTAGGTACCTTGACAAATTCCGTCAAAGGGTGCAAAATGTCAAGGTACCTAACAATTATACAAAGGAGCGCACTTATGTATTCATATAATGAAAAGGACACCGTGGGCAAGCTTGTTTCCAACTTTTGGAAAATAAGCCGCGTGCTCAGGGATACCTACGACGGGCGCGGCAGCCAGCGGCGCGTGCTCACGGTGCTGCTGAAAAGCGGCGATGTAATAACCCAGTCCGTCCTTACCGAGCGGCTGGACATTCAGCCCGGCTCCGCAAGCGAGGTGCTTGCCAAGCTTGAAGCGGCGGGGCTTATACAGCGCACCGCCAACGATAAGGACCGCCGCACAATAAACATATCGCTTACGGAAGAAGGCCGCATCGCCGCGCAGGAAGCCTATGCCAAGCGGGACAAGGTGCGCCATGAGCTGATGAGCAACCTTAACGAAACCGAGCGGGAGGAGCTTTTGAAGCTGCTTGAAAAGCTTACGGCGGACTATTCCGCCCGCTATCCCAAGAAAAGCAGGGCGAACGCATAACATGAAGCTGATATTCGAATATATAAAACGCCATTGGATCTCATTTTTGCTCTCCACAATGTTTTTAACGCTGGAAGCTGCGGCGGATCTTTTGCAGCCCACGTTCATGTCCTATATTGTGGATAGGGGCATAAAGAACGCGGACGTTGACCAAATTCTGCATTACGGGCTTATAATGCTCTGCATTGCCGCCGTTGGTGCGGCCGGCGCGCTTATGCGCAACTATTTTTCTGTGCGCACCAGCCAAACCGTTGCGCTTGAGCTAAGGCGCGATATGTACCGAAGCGTGCAGCGGCTCTCCCTTGAAAATATAGACGTTTTGCAGCCCGCGGGCATAATAACCCGCATAACCAACGACGTTACGCAGATTCAGGAATTCATAAACAGCATGATGCGCATGATGGTCAAGGCGCCTATAACCTGCATAGGCGCGGTGGCGCTGATAATAATGCAAACGCCGCGGCAGGCGCCCGTGCTGATAGTTATACTCATAATTGTGGGCTTCCTTATACTGGGCAATGTGAAGGTCGGCTATCCGCGCTTCGGGCGGGTGCAGAAAAAGCTGGATACGCTCAACGCCGCCGCGCGGGAGTTCCTTTCATCCGTAAGGGTGGTAAAGGCGTTCAATGCCGAAGAAGCGGAGGAAAAGAAGTTCAACGCCGCAAGCGCGGAGCTTGCCGCCGCCAACGCAAGCGCCCTGCACGCAAACGCGCTTTTTAATCCGCTTATCAATTTGGCGGTGAACATGGGCATAGTTGTGCTTTTGTATATTTCCCGCAGCCAGAACGCCGGCGAGATCGGCAAGCTTATGGCATCGGTAAATTATATGACGCAGGTGCTTTTCGCCCTTACAAGAATTGCCAACGTTATAAACGTTGCCGTGCGCGCAATGGCGTCCTCCGCCCGCATACAGGAGGTTTTTGACGAAAAGCCCGCCCAGCCGCGCGCGGAAAGCCCGCTTTCGCCCGAAATACGCGGCAACATAAAATTCGATAACGTCTCCTTTGCCTATGCCATAAGCGCAAAGGATTCACTAAGCGGCATAAGCCTGACCGTGCGCGAAGGGGAAACGCTCGGCATAATCGGCCCCACGGGCGCGGGCAAAACAACGCTTATAAACCTTATTCCACGCTTTTACGATGCTACGGAGGGCGCGGTATATATAGACGACTGCAATGTGAACAGCATGGACGAGCATACGCTGCGCGCGGCGGTAGCCGTTGTGCCGCAGAAGGCACTGCTTTTCAGCGGCACCATACGCGATAATCTCCTTTGGGGCAAAAGCGACGCAACACAAGCCGAGCTTGACTCCGCCTGCCGCATGGCCTGCGCGGATGAGTTCATAAAAAATACGCCAAACGGCTATGATTCAATATTGGGTCAGGGCGGCGTGAACCTTTCCGGCGGGCAGAAGCAGCGGCTTTCCCTTGCAAGGGCGCTTATACGCACGCCCAAGATACTTATACTGGACGACTGCACAAGCGCGCTTGACGCCGATACGGAAGCGCGCGTGCTAAGCGGCATACGCGAAACCGCGCGGGGCATGAGCGTGCTTTTGATAAGCCAGCGGATTTCAACCGTTATGAAGGCGGACAGGATACTTTGCCTTGAAAACGGGCTTATGCGCGGCCTTGGCACGCACGATGAGCTGATGCGCATTTGCCCGCTTTACCGCGAAATATACGCTTCTCAGATAGGGGGTGAAGCCGATGGCAACTAACGGAGCAACACCGCCGCCGTCCAACCTGAGCGGCATCGCCCGCCCAAGCAAGGGCCTTGTGGTAGTAAAGCCCAAGGATATGCGCGGCACGCTTATGCGCCTTTGGCAGCTTGTGCGCAAAAAAAGCCGCGGCATGGGGCTTATATTGGTGCTGTCGGCACTCAGCAGCGTTGCGGCGGTTATATCCCCGCTCATAACCGGCCGCGCCGTAACGGAGATAAGCCAAGGCAGCGTTGTAACGGGTGCGCTTATCGCGCTAATAGCCATGTATGTTTTCGATTGGCTTATGAAGTTCCTTGAAAAATACATAATGGCTTCCGTTTCCCCGCGCATAATAGATCACCTAAGGCGGACATTGTTCGATAAAATACGCGAACTGCCGCTCAGCTTTTTCGATATGCATCAGCATGGCGAGCTGATGAGCCGCCTTACAAACGACGTGGACAACATAAGCACCACCATATCCAATTCGCTTACGCAGCTGCTTATGCATTGCTTCACGGTGATAGGCGTTTTTATAATGATGATGCTCACAAGCCCGCTGCTTACGCTTATCGCCTTTGCGGGCGTTGGGCTGATAACGCTGCTTACAAAGGTGGTAACCAAGCGCACAAAAAAACTTTTTAAGGAACGGCAGCGCGATCTTGGCATACTTAACGGGCAGATAGAGGAAAGCATATCCGGCCTGAGCGTTGTTAAGGCATTCTGCCGCGAGGAACAGGCGCAGGCCGATTTTGACCGGAAGAACGAAAAGCTCTGCGCCGTATCCATAAAGGCGCTGGTGTATTCCGGCTGCCTTATGCCCATTACAAACGTTATAAACAACCTTTGCTATCTTTCCGTTTCCGTTTTCAGCGCGCTCGTGTATCTTCGCGGCAGCATAACGGATATAGGCATGATAACAAGCTTTCTTCTGTATGTGCGCCAGTTTACGCGCCCGTTTATGGAGGTTGCAAACATATATAACAGCTTCCAAACCGCCGTTGCCGGCGCGGAGCGCATGTTTGAAATGCTGGATGAACAAAGCGAGCCAAAGGATGCAGATGATGCGCTGCCCCTTGAGCACGTAGAGGGCGAAATAGAGTTCGACAACGTGTGCTTTGCCTACGGCGCCGGCAAGCAGGTGCTCAACGGCATCTCCCTCAAAATTCCCGCGGGTACGCGCGTTGCGATAGTCGGCCCCACGGGTTCCGGCAAAACCACGATAATAAGCCTGCTCACCCGCTTTTATGACGTTACCTCCGGCAGAATACTCCTTGACGGGCACGACATACGGGATTACAGGCTGCATGATTTACGGCGCGCGTTCGGCGTTGTGCTTCAGGATACGGCGCTGTTCGCCCAATCGGTAAAGGACAACATAGCCTACGGCCATGCGGACGCATCGACGGACGACGTTCGCGCGGCGGCAGAAATGTGCGGCGCGGATGCATTCATAGAGCGCCTGCCGAACGGCTACGATACCGTGCTTGAGCAGGGCGGCGCGGAGCTTTCGCAGGGTGAAAGGCAGCTTATGACGATAGCGCGCGCGGTGCTTACAAACGCGCCCATATTGATACTGGACGAGGCCACAAGCTCGGTCGATACCGTAACGGAGCAAAAGATACGCCGCGCAATGCTGAAGCTTTGCAGCGGCAGAACGTCCTTCATAATAGCGCACCGGCTTTCCACCGTCCGCGATTCGGACGTGATAATACTCATCGAAAACGGCCGCATAGCCGAGCGGGGCACGCACGATGAGCTGATGCGCCTGAACGGCAAATATGCGGACATGTACCGCACGCAAACGGGAAAGTAGCGGGCTTACGCCCGCGGTGAAATTGCGCCCATGCGCAGTGAAATATTGCTTACGCAATGTGAAATATGGCTCCGCCATGTGAAATCCGCCTATCGGCGGGTGATCATGGGAGATTGTGAAGATGTGGGGACGCAAAGCGTCCCCTTGTTTATGCCAAAAGCTTATAAGATGCGTTGTAGGGGCCGTCATTGGCGGCCCGCCAAGACTGTATAGGAGTTTGTAAGGAACGCCAAAAGGCGCCCCTTTACGGGGAGCTGTCTGTGAACGACAGTGAACAGACTGAGGGGGGAATGCTAAAACAGCTTAGCATCTCCGAGCCATTCCCCTTTCGTCACGGCTATGCCGCGACACTTTCCCCGTAAACGGGGACAGCTTTTGGTTAGCGGTAACCGCCAAACGCCTCCCTCACATGGAGAACTGGCAAACCGAAGGTTTGACTGAGGGAGTAAACAGTCAATACCCGCTAAAATTTTGCCAAAAATAATGCGATTATATATTGACAATAATTTTAACCACTGCTAAAATTAAATCCGGAAACGATACCGGAAACGTTGCCGGGTACGGTTCCACTGGTTGAAGAGCAGTAAGCACGGAAGAGAGATGTAAGGTATGGTTGCGCGCATGACGATAAAGGAGATAGCCCGGCTTTCAGGCGTGGGTGTCAGCACCGTATCGCGCGTGCTGAACAAGCGGCCGGACGTGAACGAGGATACCCGCGGGCGCGTTATGGAAGTGATAGAGCGTTACGGCTACGAGCCGAACAGCAACGCAAAGCACCTGAAGCAGCTTTCAACCGACTGCGTTGCGGTAATAGTGCGCGGGCGGAACAACCTTTTCTTCTCCGGCATACTGGAGCTGCTGCAAAAGCGGATAGAGGCCGCAGGGCTCAGGTTTTTGCCACATTATATAGACGAAAACGATGATGAAGCCGCTGCTGCCCTTCGCGTATACGCGGAGCGCAAGGTGCGCGGGATAATATTCATGGGCGGATGCCATACGGATAACGGCGCAATGCTCAGCCGTCTGCCCATCCCCTGCGTATACTCAACCGTTAACGCGGCGGAAGGCTACGCGCCCAACGTATCAAGCGTGAGCGTGGACGATAGGCAGGGCGCGAAGAAAGCGATTGATTACCTTTTCGACTGCGGGCACGAGAACATGGTGATTCTCAGCGGCGAAACGCAGGGCTGCAACATGGCGCATCAAAGGTATTTGGGCGTGCTGGACAGCTTTAAGGAGCACGGCAAAACGCTTGAAAGCAGCCGCGTACTTGTTTCACCGTTCTCCTTCTCCTGCGCATATGAAAGGATAAAGGAGTACACAGGCCCCGACTATACGGCAATATTCGCCATGTCGGACACCATGGCCATAGGCGCGGCAAGGGCGCTTATGGATTCCGGCAAAAGAGTGCCGGAGGACGTATCGGTGATAGGATACGATGGAATTGAGCTTGCGCAGTATTATCACCCCGCGCTTGCCACCATGCGCCAGCCGCAGCAGGAGCTTGCGGACAGGAGCGTTGAGCTGCTGCTTGAAAGCATGGATACGGACTGCGCACCGAAGCACATTCAGCTTGAGACGGAGCTGATACAGGGCGCGAGCGTAAAGCATATAAGTTAAACACGGCATAAGGCGCAAAACGCGCTTTAGCATAAACAAGAACAAATTTATTTTAGGAGGAAACTACAATGAAGAAGGTTCTGGCTATCGTATTGATGCTGACCATGGTGCTTTCCGTGGTGGGTTGCCAGGCAAACGGCAATAACGACGTTGAGCCCACTCAGGCTCCCGAGGCGAGCGACGTGCCCGCCACCACCGAGCCGACCGCGGCTCCTGTGGACTCCACCGAACCCGCCGAGGCGAAGGGCTCCGTGTATTATCTCAACTTCAAGCCCGAGGCCGATGCGGCCTGGCAGGCGCTGGCTAAGGAATATACCGAGCTGACCGGCGTACCCGTGCAGGTTGTTACCGCCGCAAGCGGCACCTATGAGGAAACCCTCACCGCCGAAATGGACAAGAGCAGCATGCCTACCCTGTTCCAGTGCGGCAACAAAGCAAGCCTTGCCACTTGGGGCGACTATTGCCTGGATCTGAAGGACACCGATGTTTATAAGGAAATGAACACCGATGACTTCAACCTTTTCGGCGAGAACGGCGAAGTTTACTGCATCGCTTATTGCTATGAGTCCTATGGTCTTATAGTCAACAAGGCCCTGCTTGAAAAGGCCGGCCATCAGGTAAGCGAAATCACCAACTTTGAAACTCTTAAGGCTGTTGCTGAGGACATCACCGCCCGCAAGGACGAACTCGGCTTCTCCGCGTTCTCCAGCGCAGGTCTGGACAGCTCCTCCTCTTGGCGCTTCAGCGGCCATCTGACCAACATGCCCCTGTTCTATGAGTTCCGTGACGACAACGTAACCTCCCAGCCCGCCACCGTTACCGGCAAGTATCTTGACAACTTCAAGAACATCTGGGATCTTTATATCAACAACAGCACCTGCGCGCCCAGCGATCTGCCCAGCAAGACCGCCGGCGATTCCGAGGCTGAATTTGCTCAGGGTAAGGCCGTGTTCTTCCAGAACGGTACCTGGGAATACAACACCCTGGTAAACGACCTTGGCATGAACAAGGACGATCTGACCATGATCCCCATCTACTGCGGTGTAGAGGGTGAAGAAAAGGCCGGCCTGTGCTCCGGCACCGAAAACTGCTGGGCCGTTAACAGCAAGGCCAGCGAGGATGATATCCAGGCTACTCTGGACTTCATGTACTGGGTAGTAACCAGCGAGAGCGGCACCAAGATGATGGCTGACGAGTTCGGCCCCTGCCCGTTCAAGAGCGCTGCCGAGCCCGAGAACGTGTTCTGCAAGGCCGCTGCGGATTACGCTGCCGCCGGCAACTACACCGTAACTTGGGAATTCACTTACACCCCCAACGTGGAAACCTGGCGTGACGGCATCGTTGCCGCTCTGACCCAGTACTCCGCCGGCACCGGCTCCTGGGACGATCTGGTAAACGCCTACGTCAACGGCTGGGCCGTACAGTATCAGAATCAGTAATCTAATCCATATCAACTTCTTTCTGGGCGGGCATTTGCCCGCCCAGTCCTGAACCGGAGGAAAATTTCATTTCTTCGGCTGAGGACTGGAAAAAGCGCACAAAATTATGTATAATCAAAAATAAGGCGGCTCGCCTTATTTCGCTTAATATAAAGGAGGTCTGTATGGAACAAAAAAAGCCGAAAAAGCGGCACAGTCTGGCCGTGAACGGCAATATGCTCAGCGGCACCATACGCAAATGGTTCCCGCTGTTTTTGCTGCCTACCGTGGCCGCGTTTGCAATCGGATTCGTATACCCGTTCATAAAGGGCGTATACCTTTCCTTCTGCAATTTCAAAACCACCAGCAACGCAAAATTCGTTGGCCTTGGTAACTATATAAAGGCCCTGAGCGATTCCTCCTTTATGCACTCGTTTTGGTTTACGGCGCTGTTCGCAATAGTGTCGCTTGTACTAATAAACGTTATTGCCTTCGCTGTGGCCTATGCGCTTACCCGCGGCATAAAGGGTTCAAACATATTCCGCACCGTGTTCTTCATGCCCAATCTTATCGGCGGCATAGTGCTGGGCTATATTTGGTCCATGATATTCGATGGCATACTAAGCCGCTACGGCACCAGCATTCTGCTGGATAGCACGCTTGGCTTCTGGGGCTTGATAATACTTATGTGCTGGCAGCAGATAGGCTACATGATGATAATATACATCGCTGGTCTGCAAAGCGTGCCGGAGGAGCTGATAGAGGCCGCTAAGATAGACGGCGCAAACGGCTGGCAGACGCTTTTCCATGTCACCATTCCATGCGTTATGCCGTCCATAACAATATGCACGTTCCTTTCCCTTACGAACGGATTCAAGCTGTTTGATCAGAACATGGCGCTAAACGGCGGCCAGCCCTTTGAGTTCCTTGCCGACGGCAACGTGATAAAGACCACGGAAATGCTGGCGCTGAACATATATAATACATTCTATCAAAACTCCAATTCCCGCGGCGTGGGCCAGGCAAAGGCGGTAATATTCTTCCTGCTGGTGGCCGCGCTTGGGCTTATTCAGCTTAATGCAACGCGCAAAAAGGAGGTGCAGCAGTAATGGACCGCTCCGTATTCAGAAACAGTAAAAAGAGCAAAACCTTCCTTACCATACTGTTTGCGGTGATAAGCATAATATACATTCTGCCGATAGTTACCGTGCTTATCAACTCCTTAAAGGCGAACGCATACATAAATACGGAAACGTTTGCCCTGCCAACGGAGGAATCCTACGTTGGGCTTGATAACTACATAAAGGGCATGAATTACGGCAACTACCCCTTCTTTAAGGCGGTTGGCTACAGCCTTGTTATAACCATATTCTCAACCGCGCTCATACTCATCTGCACGTCCATGGCCGCGTGGTACATAACCCGCGTGAACAGCCGCTTCTGCAAGCTGGTGTATCTCATGTGCGTGTTTTCGATGGTTGTGCCGTTCCAGATGGTCATGTTCACGCTTGCCAAAACTGCGGACAGCGTGCATATACCGTATTACAGCTTCCTGAGCCACTCGCTTGAATCGGTCGGCCTTAACACCCCTTGGACAATACCCATAATTTACCTTGGCTTCGGCGCGGGGCTTGCGGTATTCATGTTCGCGGGGTTCGTAAAGTCATTGCCGGTGGAAATAGAGGAAGCGGCGGCCATAGACGGCTGCGGCCCGTTCCGCACGTTCTTCATGGTGGTGCTGCCCATGCTCAAGCCCACGCTGATAAGCGTTGGCGTGCTTGAAATAATGTGGATATGGAACGACTATCTGCTGCCGTATCTGGTGCTTGACCGCACGAAGTACATGACCATACCCATATTGATACAGTATCAAAAGGGCAGCTACGGCGCGGTGGATTTAGGCGTTACAATGGCGCTGATACTGCTGAGCATTGTGCCCATAATCATATTCTATCTCACCTGCCAGAGGCACATAATAAAGGGCGTTGCAGCCGGCGCGGTGAAGGGCTAAAAAGCATAGCAAAGTTAAAGAAAGGAGCGTGGATGCGCTCCTTTTTGTGTACAGTATAATGCCATGTACCGTACCCAAAAGGCGCCCCGGCACCTATTCCTTCACCGGTTAAAGTATATAATATATAATATTGCGGCGTAAATGTAAACTTTATATTGACATCGACATATTGACTATGTATAATCTGTATAATTAGTTGTCGGATAAGATGTCAAATGTGCATCTTATTGTCGGACAACTTATAAATTTTTTATTATACTATATCGGAGGTATCAGGCATGGAATCCACGTCGAAGCTGAGCAAAAAATACGGTCTATTTACGGCTATCTGCATGGTAGTAGGCATCGTTATAGGCTCGGGCGTATTCTTTAAGGCGCAGACCATATTGCAAAAAACCGACGGCGACCTTCCACTGGGCATACTGGCGTGGATAATCGGCGGCGTAATAATGCTGGTGTGCATACTGGCGTTTGCCATGATGGCGCAGAAATACATCAAGGTGAACGGCATAGTTGACTATGCCGAGGCCACGGTAGGCGGCAAGTACGGCTACTATGTGGGCTGGTTCATGAGCACCATTTATTACCCCACGCTCACCAGCGTTCTCAGCTGGCTCAGCGCACGCTATACCCTCGTTTTCATCACGTCCTGCTGGCCCGATTTCCCGCTCATAATCCCCGCGGCCGAAGGCGGCTGCGTGATAGGGCCGGAGTGCATTGCGCTGATGATGTTCTATATGTGCTGCGCGTATTTCGTGAACGCAATCTCCCCCAAGCTTGCCGGCAAGATTCAGACTTCCACCACCGTGATAAAGCTTATACCTCTCGGGCTCATGGCTGTTGTTGGCATAATAGTCGGCCTTGTCAGCCCCACGCACATGCTGGTGAACAACTTTGCCGCGGCAAAGGATCTTCTCCCCGGCGATGCAAGCACAAGCTCCCTGCTGCTCAGCGCCGTTTGCGCAACGGCCTTTGCATACGAAGGCTGGATAATTGCAACCAGCATAAATTCCGAACTGAAGGACGCCAAGCGCAACCTGCCTAAGGCGCTCGTAATCGGCGGCATAATCATAATTTCAGTATACATTGCGTACTACGTGGGCGTTGCTGGCGGCGCAACGGTAGAAACCCTTATGGCGGACGGCGCAACCACCGCCTTCACCAACATATTCGGCAACGTGCTTGGCAACATACTTAACCTGTTCATAGCCATTTCCTGCATAGGCACCATGAACGGCCTTATGCTGGGCTGCACGCGCGGCATGTACGCGCTGGCTGTGCGCGGCGAAGGCCCCCGTCCGGAGGTGTTTGCCCAGGTTGACCCCGAAACCAACATGCCTAACAACGCTTCCATATTCGCGCTGCTTATTACCGGCTTCTGGGGCATGTATTTCTATCTTGCCTGCCTTGCGGGAACGTGGAGCGGCCCCTTCGTGTTCGATTCCTCGGAGCTGCCCATAATCACCATATATCTTCTCTATATCCCCATTTTCATAGCATGGATGAAGAAGGAGAAGGACGAAAAGGCATTCCGTCGCTTCGTACTGCCCGCGCTTGGCATAATATGCAGCCTGTTCATGGTGTATGCCTGCATAGTAGGCCACGGCATGGAGAACGTGTGGTATTTGATAGTATTCGCGGCATTCATGTTCGCAGGCCGGCTGCTGAACCGCAAGAATAAGGAAAACAAACTCAACTGATAACCAATCGCTTTGCCATTAGCGAAACAAAAAGCCCCGGCGGGAATCCCTGCCGGGATAGTTTTTTACTCTCTGTTTACGAACACATCGTCAAGCTCAAGCGGGTCAACGTAGCCGCAGCCGGGGTCGAACGCCTCCTGCAATTCGTGGCTGACAACGGTATAGGCGTTGCCGTCGGGATAGATGAATTTCACCGTGTACCCGCCGCCGTCGGACGGGTCGCATTCGTATTTGTATATATCCTTGCCGTCCGTTATGGTTTGCTCCGCCTTGTCCACCGTGTACGTAACGCCCTTTGAATAAACGGTGTATACCTGCTTAGCCCTGCACCCCGCAAGCAGCATTGCCGCCGCAAATATCAGGGCGAATATTGCCGTTGTCCGTTTCATGGTGGATTTACCTCCTTAAGCTATCAGCATTATAACGCCTATCACTACGGCGATTGCGCCGCCTATGCGGCTGAGGGTTATTGCCGCGTCGCTCGGCTCGGCGTCCTTAAAGCGCCAGCCGTAGCTTAGATACCAGCTCGCCTTGGGCGCGGCAAGATTGAATATGCCAACGCCGCAAAGCAGCAGCGCCACAAACGGATGATTGCTGCCGGAGGAAGCTGCTCTTTCCGTCTCACGCGGGGAGGCGAGCGCATAGCACAGGGAAAGCGGGTCGGTATAGCCGCTGCTGTAATCATAGTCCGCGCTTACCGATCCCGCGCTCACGCCGCCGGCCCCGCTGCTGTTCGCAGACTGTATGCCCGCGCTGTATACGTTCCCGTCGGGATAGGTGAAGCTCACGCTGCTGCCTGATGCGGCGTATTCGTAGCCATAGGTGTACGTTCCGTCCGATATTGTGCGGCTTTGGGTATCTATGGTATACGGCGCGCCGTATGAATAAACCGTGTATACCGTGGGCAAGGGTTCCTTTTTGCACCCCGCAAGCAGCATTACCGCCGCAAGCAGAAGGGCGAATACGGATATTGTTCTTTTCACTGTAATGTCCTCCTTATTCTTTTTGCGCCCGCATTGCCGCCTGCACGGTGTGCATCAGCAGCACGGCGGTTGTAAGCGCGCCCACGCCGCCCGGCACGGGGGTATATGCCGCGGCCTTTTGGCAGGCCTCGGCGGCAATGTCGCCGCAAAGCTTGCCGTTCACGGTGTTTATGCCAACGTCTATAAGTATGCTCCGCTCCGCAACCATGTCCGCCGTTATCATCTCCGGCTTTCCCGCGCTGGCTATAATTATGTCCGCATTCAGCGTATGCGCGGCAAGGTTCCGCGTCGCTGTGTGGCAAACGGTGACCGTTGCGTTTTTGCCGAGCAGCATCATCCCAAGCGGCTTGCCCACAACATTGCTGCGGCCTATTATGCATACGTTTTTGCCGCCAAGGTCTATTTTATAATGCTCAATAAGCCTTATCACGGCCTCCGCCGTGCATGAGGCGAAGCAGTCCCGCCCGCCCATAAGCAGCCCCGCGCTCAGCGGGTTTGCGCCGTCCGCGTCCTTTTCGGCCGGTATCAGCGTGCGCAGCCTGTCCGCGTCAAGGTGCTTAGGCAAAGGCAAAAACAGCAATATGCCGTGCACGGAATCGTCCGCGGCAAGCTTCGCTATGGCTTCTTCGGCTTCTTCCTGCGTGCAGTCCGCGCTCAGGCAAATGCTTTCCACCTTTGCGCCCGCCGCGTCAAAGCGCTTCCTTATGCCGCGCTCGTATGCCGCGTCCGCCGCGTCGTCGCCTATGCGCACAACGCCAAGGCACGGCGCTATGCCGCGCTCGATAAGCTCGGCTGTCTGCCGCATTGCATCTGTGCATATCGCATTTGCCGCTTCCGCCCCGCGAAGCTCCCGCATGGGTTTATTCCTCCGTTTGCTTTACTATCGTGCAGTAAATCTCATCGCCCATGCTTTCGCATTCGGAAAGCACATGTTGGCCTTTTTCGCGTATTTCGGCGGCTTTTTCCGCGTCCGCAATGCCGCCAAGGTTAATAAGTATGTTCAGCCATGCGCCGCGTGCGCAGCTTACCAGGTTCAGCGCCGCAACGCCAATATCGCTTGCGCAGTTGGTGTTGCTTTTGCCTATAAGCATCTTCGCAAGCTCCAGCCCATCGTGCGCGCGGTGCAGCGTATCGAGCGGAACCATCGTCGCGCCGAGCGTAGCTTCCGCAATGGCGGTCTTGCGCGCGGCCTTATCCTCGTCCGTGTCCTTCGGCAGCTTGAACGCGGCGGAAACGCGGTTGAACGCCTCCGTATCCTCGTCTATCAGCGCGCACATGCGCTCCGATAGCATCCGCGCCTGCTCGTAAACGTCGCGGCACAGCTCCTGATGCTCCTCGTATTTCTTTTTGCCGAGCGTCAGCGCCGCAACCATTGCGCAAAGCCCCGCCCCCTGCGCGCCGCAAAGGGCGCTTGCGCTGCCGCCGCCCGGTGCGGGCGCGTCGCTTGCAAGCAGGTCTATATAATCGTTTATCTTCATTTCGCTAAGCATAAATGTTCTCTCCTTCGGCACAAGGCCTTATCAGATTATTATATATTATTTTTGACTATCGCGCCATTCTTAATTACCGTGCCCGCAAGATTGCTGCCCATGCGGTAGCACAGCATCTCCATATCCTCTGCGTTCCATATAACCATGTCTGCCTGCTTGCCGGGCTCTATCGTGCCGCTGCTCCCGCCGCGGTTCACGGCGCACGCGGCGTTTACGGTAACGGAGGAAAGTATCTCCTCCGGCGTCATGCGGTATTTAAGATACGCCATCGTCATGCAAAGGCCGATGTTGAGCGAAGGGCAGCTGCCGGGGTTGAAATCCGTAGCAACCGCAACGGGTATGCCGCGGGCTATCATATCCCGTGCGCGTGCAAAGGATTTGTTCAGATAAAGCGAGGTGCAGGGCAAAAGCACCGCTGTCACCCCGCCGCGGGCTAAGGCCTCCATGCCCCGCTCGCCCGTGGCGATAAGATGCTCCGCGCTAACGGCGCCAAGCTCGCCCGCAAGCTGACTGCCGCCAAGCTCGTCTATCTCGTCCGCATGTATCTTCAGCCCAAAGCCCATTTCCCGCGCGGCGGTGAGCAGCCTTCTGCTTTCTTCAACGCCGAACACACCCGTTTCAAGGAACACGTCGCAGAATTCCGCCAAGCCTTGGCGCTTTATTTCGGGCAGCATATCGCTAATTATAAAGTCTATATATTCGCCGCTTTTCCCCCTGTATTCTTCGGGTATGGCGTGCGCGCCAAGGTACGTAGCCACAGCATCCATCGGATGGGCTTCATTCAGCCTTTTTATGACCCTAAGCTGCTTCAACTCCGTTTCCTTATCCAGCCCATAGCCGCTTTTCAGCTCAGCAGTCGTAACGCCCTGCGCCATCAGCTCGTCAAGGAAGGCGCGGCTCTTTTCAAAAAGCTCCTCCTCGCTTGCCTTTCGCGTTGCGCGCACGGTTGAAAGTATGCCGCCGCCCGCGCGCAGTATGTCCAAATATCCCGCGCCTTTAAGCTTCAGCGGAATTTCATTCTGCCGCCAGCCGCCGAACACAAGGTGGGTATGCGCGTCTATAAGCCCGGGCGTAACAAGGCGGCCCTGCGCATCTATGGTTTGGATATCCGCGCCCACCTCGGGCAGGGCGCCGTTTTCGTACACGGCCTTTATAACGCCGCCCTCGCAAAGCACGGCGGCGTTGTGGTATTTTCTGTTTTCGCCCTGGGCAGCCCCCGCGTGGGGGAAGCTGCCCAAAGGGGTTTGCAGCGTGCCTATGTTATGAATAAGTGTAGGCATGGTTGCTCCTTTTTTACTGAATGTAGTTTTCAAGCACCTGCTTATCCGCATTGAAGTTTTCTATTTGCAGATAATATTCCGCGCAGTCCACCAGCGCGCGCATGGGCGTAAGGCCGATTATCTCCGTGCCTATAACCTGCACGCCGTAACGCGCCGCCTCAAAGCGAACCATTTCAAGCACGCGGTAAAGCGGGGTGCGGGTAAAGTCGGTCATGTTTATTGAAACCTGGGCAATGTTCCTATCCTCAAGCATTATGCCCAGCGCCTTAACGCAATCAAGCCCGCCGGAGGAGCGACGGATTATCTTCGCAATTTTGCTTGCAACGGATACGTCGCTTGTTGAAAGGTTTATATTGAACGCAACAAGCGGCATACGGCAGCCAACGGCCACAACGCCCGCCGTGGGGTGAATGCGCCTGCCGCCGAAGTCCGGCGCCCATTCGTCCTGCTGCACCTTTTCCGCCATGCCCTCAAACTGACCCTTGCGTATTGCGGCAAGGTTGGTGCGGTTGGGTGCGGAGGCGCTGTCCTCATAAAGGAAAACGGGAATGTCGGCCTCAATGCAAACGCGCTCGCCCAGCTTTTTGGAAAGCTCAACGGTTTCTTCCTTTGTGATGCCGCGAATGGGGATAAGCGGAATAACGTCCACCGCGCCCATGCGGGGATGCTCGCCAGTGTGCTTTGTAAGGTCAATAAGCTCCGCCGCCTTTTTGGCAAGCTTCACCGCCGCGTCAACAACGGCCGCCGGTTCGCCCATGAAGGTTATAACGGAGCGGTTGTGGCTTTCGTCGCTTGAATAATCAAGCAGCATTACGTTTGGCGTGGAGCGGACCTCGTTCACCACGGCCTCTATAACGTCCTTCCTTCTGCCTTCGCTTATATTGGGTACGCATTCAACTATTCTTTCCATTGTTTTAGCTGTCCTTTCGGGTTTATTTGTTCATTTTATCGGCAACGGCCTTTTCGATTATGCCGTCGTTAACAATATAGGGTATTGTTATATGGCCTTCGTTCGCGCGGCGGGCATTGTAATCCATTGCCGTTTCCATGCCGTGCGCATTGCGCGCCCAGCTCCGCCTTGCAACGCCGCCCATAACGTCCCAGCTCATGGCGGAGCGTATTATGCCATCCACCCTTTCGCTGCCGTCCAGCACCAGCCCGAAGCCGCCGTTTATGGCCTTGCCTATGCCAACTCCGCCGCCGTTATGCAGCGCGCAAAGGCTCATGCCGCGCGCGGCGTTGCCCGCGAAGCACTGCACCGCCATATCCGCCATCACATTAGAGCCGTCCTTGATGTTGGAGGTTTCCCGGAATGGAGAGTCTGTACCGGATACATCGTGATGGTCGCGACCCATCATGACCGGACCGATCTTGCCCTCCCGGACCAGCTTGTTGAACGCCAGACCGATATCGCGCCTGCCCTCCGCATCCTGATACAGAATACGTGCCTGCGTACCGACGACCAGTTTGTTCTTTTTCGCGTCACGAATCCAGATCCAGTTGTCTCTGTCCTGTCCGCGGCGGTTCGGGTCGATAACCTCCATCGCGGCCTTATCGGTCGCATCCAGATCCTCCGGCTTGCCGGACAGGCAGACCCAACGGAACGGGCCGTAGCCGTAATCGAAGAGGATCGGTCCCATGATATCCTCTACATAGGACGGCCAGATAAATCCGTCCTTATCGTCATAACCGTTCTTGGAAATCTCTGTTACACCCGCGTCATACATCGCTTTCATAAAAGAATTTCCGTAATCGAAGAAGTACGTCCCCCGCTCCGTCAGCGCCTTGATCGCCTTGTAATGTCTGTGCAGGGTCTTATCAACTTCCTTGATAAAGTTGTCGCGGTTTTCGTGCAGCTCCCGGGTTCTTTCCTCGAAGCTCATACCCACCGGGCAGTAACCGCCGTTATAGACATTGTGGCAGGAGGTCTGGTCGGAAAGCAGGTCGATATGGAAATCTTTTGCCACCGCTGCTTCGAGCAGATCGACGATATTGCCGTGGTAAGCGATGGAGATAGACTCCTTTGCCGCGAGCTTTTCCTTTGCCAGCTTGAAAATTGCGTCGATATCGTCCATGATCATATCGACCCAGCCCTGCTCGTGTCTGGTCTGTATCCGAGAAAGGTCGACTTCCGCGAAAATACCGACAGCATTGGCGATGTTGGCTGCCTTTGGCTGTGCGCCGCTCATACCGCCGAGACCCGAAGATACGAAAGTATGTCCGGTCAGGTCTCCGTCCTCCGGTACGCCCAGCTCCTTACGTCCGGCGTTGAGAATCGTATTAAAGGTACCATGTACGATGCCCTGCGGCCCGATGTACATCCAGCCGCCCGCCGTCATCTGTCCGTAGTTGGCAACGCCCATTTCCTCGGCGATTTCCCAGTCGTCAAGATTGTCATACATACCGACCATGATGGAATTGGTGATGATGACACGCGGCGCGGTCGGTTTGGACGGAAACAGTCCCAGCGGGTGTCCGGATTCCACAACCAAGGTCTGATCCTCCGTCAGTTCTTCGAGATATTTTTTGATGAGCCGATACTGCAGCCAGTTCTGGCATACCGATCCGGTCTCACCGTAGGTAACCAGTTCATATGGATAGAGCGCGACGTCAAAGTCGAGGTTGTTGTCGATCATCACCTGGAAAGCCTTGCCTGCCAGGCATTTGCCTTTGTACTGGTCGATTGGCTTGCCGTAGATTCTTTCCTTCGGTCTGTAACGATAAGCGTAAATTCTGCCGCGGGTCGTCAGTTCCTCCATGAACTCCGGCGCCAGCTTTGCGTGCAGCTCCTCCGGTACGTATCTTAATGCGTTTTTGAGCGCGATTCTGGTCTGCGCCTTGGTCAGCCGGAATCCTCTGTCCGGCGCACGACGGATGCCTTTCGCAAATTCCGGATAGTCCGGATATTCGTTGCCGAGCTGGATCGTCATTGCGCCTCTGATTTCTTCGTTTTTGAGCATGATATCAGTTCCTCCTGTTCCTTTCTGTCTATCCTTCTGCCATACGGTCTTTTTCTGTGTTTCTGTGGTTTTTCATCGGTATGTCTGCGCAGAGGCAGGCAAGCGGCGCTGTCCGAGCATTTTCGCCCGTTCTCCGAGCTTTTGATTTACCAAGCATTTTCACCCGTTCTCCGAGCACCCTCGTCCGTCTCTTGCCTCTTCAGATGCCGCGTGCTTACCCAAGCTTACTTCAAAGCTGCCACTTTTTCCACCGCTTCCAAAATGGAATGATCTTTGACCATCTCATCGAATTTTGCCAGATAATCGATCATCAGGATATCTTTCTCGACCGGTTCCGCCTTGCTTCGAATAAAATCATACGCCGCTCTGGTCGCCGGAGCCAGATTATCGATGCCCTGTTCGCCCATTTCCTGACGCAGCCAGATCGCCTGTGCCGCAGCTGCCAGCTCGATGCCGATGACCTTCTGCGCATTGTCGAGTACCATCGCGGCGGTTCTGGCTGAGGTCGCGCCCATGGATACGTGATCCTCCTGATTGGCCGATGTCGGGATCGAATCCACGCAAGCCGGGTGGTCGTACACCTTGTTCTCGGAAACCATCGACGCGGCGGCGTACTGTGCGATCATAAAGCCGTTGTTCAAACCGCCGTCCTTGACCAGGAACGCAGGCAGCCCCTCGGACATCGCCGGATTGACCAGCCGCTCGGTTCTTCGCTCCGCGACATTCGCCAGCTCTGAGATCGCGATCTTCAGGAAGTCGAAAGCCAATGCCATTGGCTGCCCGTGAAAATTGCCGCCGGAGATGACCTCGTCCTCGTCCGGAAAGACGATCGGATTGTCCGTAACCGCGTTAATTTCCCGCGAAACAGCACCGTACACATAAGCAATCGCATCTCTGGACGCGCCGTGGATCTGCGGCAGACAGCGCTGGGAATACGGGTCCTGTACCTTTGTATCGTGCAGCGGCAGTGCGTTCTTAGAACCCTCCAGCAGAGTCCTCATATTCTCCGCCGCGTCCATCTGCCCCTGATGTCCTCGAAGAAGATGGGTTTTTGGATCATAGGCCTTGGCAATGGCATGCAGCGCCTCACCGGTCAGCGCGCCTGCGATATCCGCAATCTTCATCAGGTTTATCGCATCGTACAGCGTATTCAGACCGACGGCTGTCAGCATCTGCGTACCGTTGTTGAGCGCTAGCCCCTCTTTGGATGCTAGCACCACCGGCGTCAAGTCTGCCTGCGCGAACGCATCCTTTGCCTCAATCACTTCGCCTTTATACTCTACCTTGCCTAAGCCGATTAAACCCAGCGCAATGCATGAAAGCGGCGCCAGATCGCCGGAGGCACCGACTGAGCCCTTCTCCGGTACAATCGGATGGATGCCCGCATTCAGCATATCGAGCAAGGTCTGCAGAGTTTCCAGCCGAATGCCGGAATTTCCTCTCGCCAGAGAATTCGCTCTCAAAAGCATCGCTGCTCTGACGTACTTCTGTTCATACGGCTTGCCCATCGAACAGGTATGGCTGATAATTAAATTCCGCTGCAGCACCGCTGTCTGCTCGGTATCGATCGCAACATTCGCAAACTTGCCGAAGCCTGTGGTCAGCCCGTAGACAACAGCCTTCTCCGCCACCTTTTTCTCGACATAGGCCCTTGCCTTTTTTACAGCCTCCACAGCCTCCGGCGCAAGCTCCACCTTTTCGTGATGCCTGCATACGCTGATGACCTGCTCGATCGTGAGGTCACGACCATTGATGATCACTGCCATTTTTCCCTCCCCATTTTCTTATAAATATCCACTTTTATCGTATTTTTATGCAGTATAGCATACTACATGTCCTTATCTCATATTATAATATTTTTGTGAAAATTATGCCATAGTTTTTTTGTTCAAATCTGCAAAAATCAAAGATCTGCTTAGATTTTGCCAAGATCCACCCGTCAAGCCATACGACATTTTGTCGTTTTATCGCGACATCGCTTTATCGCTTTATAGTGTATATTTATAAAACCGCACAAATTTATATTTTGAAATTTTACCCCCCCTTGCCGCGCTCTGCGCCGTATGCTATGATAGGTTTACACAGCAAAACGCAAAACGCGTATCAAACGCTGCTTGTAGCAGAGCGCAAGCTGTTTTCGTGAGAAGCTCTTTTTAAGATATGGAGGTGTCAAGTATGAAAATCATCCCTTACCATGCAGCATATCAAGCAGCCCTGCCGGAAATTTCTCTGGCCTGGCTCAAACAGTACGACATTTTAGAGGATTTAGATGTCGAAATGGTCAATCACCCGGAGCGGATTCTGGACAGCGGCAGCCTGAGCTGCTGCGCGAAGGTGCGCGCGTCCATATCCGCGCCCGTCTGCGCGTAGAGCAGACCGTAAAGATAGACCTTTACGTAATCGCCCGGCGCTGCAGGCAGATACTCATTGATAAAAATGTTCTCTACATCGGTGGTCAGCAGGTAAAAGTCTTTCACCTTTCCCTTAATAAAACCCATATGTTATATGTTCCTCTGTTTCTTATCTGCGCTGCCTTAGAGCGCTTTATCGCTGAACTTGGTATAACGGGATACCCAGGTCAGCTCTATCTTATCAGTCGGTCCGCTTCTGTGCTTGGCGATATTGACCTCGCACACGCCCGGCTTTTCGGTATTTTCGTTGTAATAATCATCGCGATACAGGAAAATAACGATGTCTGCATCCTGCTCGATCGATCCGGATTCACGCAGGTCCGAGAGCATCGGCCGCTTGTCCTGTCTGAGCTCCGGTGCACGCGAAAGCTGCGAAAGCAAGATGACCGGACAGTTCATCTCTCTGGCCAGAAGCTTCATGTTTCTGGACAGCGCACTGATCTCCTGCTGACGGTTGTCTGTCTTGCCCTCGAAGGTCATCAGCTGCAGATAGTCGACCACAATGAGATCCAGTCCCTGCTCGGCTTTTAACCGTCTGCACTTGTTGCGCATTTCCATCAGCGAAATGCCCGGTGTATCGTCGATGACGATCTTAGAATTATTCAGTTCATCCACACCCAGCGAGACCCGATCCCAGTCCTTGCGGTCCAGATCTCCCTGCTTCAGCTTCTGCATCTCCACGCGAGCCTGCATCGCAAGCAGTCTCTGACCGAGCTGCTCTTTGGACATTTCCAGACTGAAGATGATCGCTGAAGTCCCATGCTTGACCGCGCTCTGCTGCGCGATATTGAGTGCAAAGGCGGTTTTACCCATGCCGGGGCGTGCTGCAACGATGATCAGATCAGAACGCTGCAGACCGCTGGTCTTTTCGTCCAGATCGTGGAAACCCGTCGGAATGCCTGTGATTTTATCTTTATTTTGTGCTGCCGCATCGATGATCTTGAGATTTTCCAGCAGCACATCCTGAATCTTGGTATAGTCGTTTTTTTGCCGCATCTGTGCGATCTGAAAGATCCCGCTTTCTGCGTAGTCGAGGATCTCTCTGGCTGCCATTTTGCTTTCATACCCCTTTTCGGTGATATCCTCAGCGGTGCGGATCATCTGCCGCATGATTGCCTTTTCCGCGATGATCTTCGCGTACTCTCTGCCGTTCGCGGTGGACGGTACCTCCGCGGTGAGCGTCGCAATGTAGGCTCTGCCGCCGACCATGTCCAGCGACTGTCTGCTCTTTAACTCCTCACAGACAGTGAGCATATCTACCGCACTGTTCTTGCGGTACAGCTCCCAGATGGCTCTGAAAATTTCCTTATGACTTTCGTTATAGAAGTCGTCCTCCTTGACTTCTTCCAAAATATCAAACAAAACCTCCTTATTCAGCATCGCTGCGCCGAGTACGGAACGTTCTGCCTCCTCGTTGTGCGGCGGAATCCTCTCTATCATACCAAACTCCTGATCTGTTTTCGTGTATTTTTTTTGAAGTTTTCGTAAAAAAGTCTGCTTCCCCGCATGCCTGCAGGAAGCAGACGATAAAACGCTTACTCTGCGCTGATTTCCACCGTCAGCTTTCCGGTAACTTCCGGATAAAGCTTCACATCAATGCTGACGGTTCCGGTCTGCTTGATCGGTCCGTCGAGCAAAATCTTTTTCTTATCGACAGTAATCTTGTGCTGCTCTTTCAATTTTTCTGCGATATCCTTTGAGGTGATGGAACCGAATACTTTTCCATTTTCTCCTGCTTTTGTCTGTATCTTGACGGTCAGACTGCTGAGCTTCTCTGCGATAGCCTGTGCGGCGGCTTTTTCCTCAGCCTTTTTCTCTGCCGCGATTGCTTTTTGCTTTTCCAGACTTCTGATATTGCCATCGGTCGCCTCGGTCGCATAGCCTCTCGGCAGCAGCATGTTTCTTGCGTAGCCGTCGCTGACCTTTACCACATCTCCTGCCTTGCCGGTTCCTTTTACGTCTCTATTTAAGATTACTATCATCTTGCTCTACCTCCATCATATCCATAATTTTTTTAATCGTTTCGCCGATGCCGCTATCGACCTGCGCGGCGGCTGTGGTCAGATGTCCGCCGCCTCCGAATTTTTCCATGATCACCTGCACGTTGACTTCGCCCAGCGATCTGGCGCTGATGACCGTTTTGCCGACATCATTCCTGCCTGCCACAAAGGACGCTTTTACGCCTTTGACGGTCAGCAGCTGATCCGCCACCTGCGCACATAAGATTTGTGCGTCGCTGCGCTCCTTGCGGCACGCCGAAATCGCTACGCCGTTTTCGTAAACCTGCGCCGAAAGTACGGCTTCGGCACGCAGCTTGATATTTGAAATTTCCTCCTGGAAAAACCGCTTGACCTCTGTCGGGTCTGCGCCCTGTCTGCGCAGCCATGCGGCCGCCTCAAAGGTCCGCACGCCTGTCTTGACCGAAAACCCGTTGGTATCGATCGTCATGCCTGCCAGCAGTGCCTCCGCCTCCAGCTTATTGAGGCTCTTCTTGCTGATCATGTACTGCAGCATTTCCGCTACCAGTTCAGAGGCTGATGACGCGTAGGATTCCATATAGGCGAGCACCGGATTCTCGATGCACTCCTCCATCTTCCTGTGGTGATCTACCACAACGATGCGTTCGCATATTTTCAAAAGCTCCGGACACTGCACCAGACTCGGTCTGTGTGTGTCCGTTACGATGAGCAGACTTTCTTCATCCGCCAGGCTGACTGCTTTTTCTGAACTGATGAACTGATAATTGTCGCTTTCCTTTGCCTGTCTGAAAATTTCCTGCAGGCTCTCGTTCACCTCATCGATGACCAGATACGGTTCTTTTTCGCACAGCACGCAGAGTCTGGTAATGCCGAGCGCGGAACCGAAGCTGTCCATATCCGGGTTTGCATGACCCATGATAAATATTTTTTTGGATTGGTCGATCAGCTGCTTGAGCGCGTGACCGACGATCCTAGATTTTCCCTTATTGCTTTTCTCGACCGTTTGGAGTTTGCCCCCAAAATATTCAACCTTGATATTGCGTTTGACGACAGCCTGATCGCCGCCGCGTCCAAGCGCCAGATCCAGTGCAGCATCCGCGTAGGATTCTGTCTGTGCAAGGTCCTTGCCTCCGGCGCCGACACCGATACTCAGGCTTGCCGGAAAGTCCGCGCCTGTTTCCAAATGTCTGACTTCATCGAGAATATCAAACTTTGTCGCAGTCATCTTTTCCAGATACTGCTGCTCAAACCAGATGAGATAGGCGCTGTTGCGCACTCTGCTGACAGATGCATTGATCCTGCCCGCCCATTTGCGGATCAATTGGTCGATTTCGCCGGAGAGCGCCAGACGCGGCGCAGACCCTGCGTTGCTGATCAGCTCATCGTAATTGTCGATCTGAATCTTCGCGACGCATGGTTTCTCGGCATTGTATCGGTCTTTGAGCTCCTCTAAATTCGTGACATCGTAGAAAAAGATAATCAGCTCGGTTTCATCTTCTTCATTCTTCTGTGCGGCGAGCTTAAATACCCTGTCGTTTCTCTTGATGATCGGAGAAACGCCATCCTGCAGGGACTGATAAAGCTCTGTGAGCTTTACTCCTGTCAATGCAAAAAGGTCACTGTCCAGAATATCGTCATACAAAAATACCTGACTGATCTGATCGCTCGCCCCGATCACCTTTCCCTGCTCATTGATGATACAGATCGGCAGCGGTACTGACAACACAGCGGTATGCAATTCTTTCTCTGATTTTCCCATCTTAACCTTCCTCTGTAATCAAAACGCTTTGCCTGTTGATATGAGATATGGCATGTAATATATTATACCACACTTTTTCAAAAATTTCATCTACTAGATATAGCGTCTTGCGAAATGATTTTTAACTTCCCACCACATTTTGCGCAGCGGTAACGCTGCGGATACTGTGTCAGTCGAGAGGCGCGCTTTCTACGTATCATCGCGCCGCAGCCCTGGCATTGCAGGATATATCTATAGCTTTCCCTGCGATAACACGCCTCCGTTTCCGGCAGCCCCATGGCAGCATCGGAGGTCGTAGTCGTGATCGCATAGCCATATGCGTGATTCATGGCAGCAGCATACGTTTTCCATTTCTTCCCATGATTCTGACAGCCGCTGCAGGTGTGCAGGAGCTCATGCGCCAGAATCTCTTTGATTTTTTTGTCTTCACAGGCGAGCACCTTTTGTGAAAGTTCGATTTCAAACTGCCGCACTCCAAATGCGTTTTGTACGGTTCTGCAGCAGCCGAATCTTCGTTTTGCTCTTGCATTGACGCGCACATTCCGTTTGATTTTGCCGAGTGGAATCCGGACAGCTTCAGCCTCCCGGATCACATCTTTTAATAGTTGGTTGATCTCTTCCTGTTCCCGCATGTTCCCTTCTCCAAAAGAATCAGCCCCTGTGAGGGGCTGGTATGTTTCACATGAAACAATCTTCTCGATTATAGTGATTTCAACAGGTCTATCAATCTTTCAAGCTCGTCTCTGCCAAAAAACTCGATCTCGATCCTGCCTTTTTTTCCGCTCTGCTGAATATGCACTCTGGTCCCTAAAATTTCTTTCAGTTCTTCTTCTACCTTGGCCTCATTCGGATTTTTTTGCTTCTTTACAGGCTTTTTCTTCTGCGGCTTTGCGAGCGCATTGACCGCCTGCTCCGTCTCCCGGACAGACAGACCTTCCTTTAATATCTTTTCGCATAGCTTTTCCTTGACCGCATCATCTTCGATACCAGCCAGTGTTCTGCCATGTGCCGCTGATAGATTTCCCTCGGAGATCTGATGGATAATATCCTGCGGAAGCTTTAGCAGACGCAGCGCATTTGCGATATACGGGCGGCTTTTGCCGACGCTTTGGGATTCCTGCTCCTGCGTCATCCCAAAGGTTTGCATCATACGCTGCAGGCCCTCTGCCTCCTCGATTGGATTGAGATCCTCCCGCTGCATGTTCTCGATGATGGCAAAGAGCATATTCTGTTCATCGGTCAGCTCTCTGACCAGACAAGGAACCTGTGATAATTCTGCCTTTCTGGCCGCGCGCCATCTGCGCTCTCCGGCTACGATCTCGTAACCGTTCTCCTGTTTCCTGACAACGATCGGCTGAATGATGCCATGCTCCTTGATGGAGGCCGCCAGTTCTTCAATTTTATCTTCTTGAAAGGTTTTGCGCGGTTGGTTCAGATTCGGCATGATATCGTGGATTTTGATGTAACGCACACCGTCGTTTTCGCTCTTCTCGCCTGCCGTATGCTCTGCCTTTCCTTTTTTCTCTGTATCTTTTGCCTGCGCTTTTACCGCACCGGCTTCGTCATAAACCGGCACTGCGTCAGCAAACAATGCGTCTAAGCCTCTTCCGAGTCCACCTTTTTTTGCTGCTGCCATGCTATATATCCTCCTCTTCCAGGTCGAGGAATTCTTCCGCAAAATCCATATATGCCTCCGCGCCTCTTGATTTCGGGTCATACTGTGTGATCGGCATACCGTAGCTCGGCGCCTCTGCGAGTCTGACATTCCGCGGGATCACAGTCGCATAGACCTTGCCGCCGAAATATTTTTTGACCTCCTGCACGACCTGCAGTGAAAGATTCGTTCTTCCGTCGAACATGCTGAGAATAACCCCTTGGATCTCCAGCTTTGGATTCAGGCTCTTTTTGACAAGTTCGATCGTACTGACCAGCTGACTGACACCTTCGAGCGCATAAAATTCACATTGGATCGGAATCAAAACGCTGTCTACCGCCGAGAGAGAATTGATCGTCAAAAGTCCCAGAGACGGCGGACAATCGATGAAGATGTAATCGTAATTATCCTTGATCTTATCCAGCCCGTTCTTTAGGGTACGCTCCCTACCCTCGATTTCTACAAGCTCGACTTCTGCACCAGCCAGATCGACGCTGGCGGGAATCAGGTCAAGATTTTCGACATTTGTCTTGATGATCGCTTTCCGCGGGTCAAAGCTCTT
>OLNF01000053.1_pt1 | contig 73051 bp, 109 predicted proteins | sample 1673061 | NCBI WGS metagenome assembly OLNF01 (sample SAMEA3136751, study PRJEB25190) | human gut metagenome
TTGAATCATATGAGAGACGAATTGACAAGATCAATTCTGTTTTAAACAGCTATGGCATTGCTTCTATCGAAGAAGCTGAGAAAATCACAAAAGACGCAGGTCTTAATGTTTACGATCAGATCAAAGGCATTCAGCCGATCTGTTTCGAAAACGCTTGCTGGGCATATACAGTAGGTGCTGCAATCGCAATCAAAAAAGGATGCAGAAAAGCAGCAGACGCAGCAGCAGCTATCGGAGAAGGTCTTCAGGCATTCTGTATTCCTGGATCCGTTGCTGATACACGTAAAGTAGGTCTTGGACATGGTAACCTTGGAAAAATGCTTCTTGAAGAAGAAACAGAGTGTTTCTGCTTCCTGGCTGGACATGAGTCCTTCGCAGCAGCTGAGGGTGCTATCGGTATCGCTGAGAAAGCTAACAAAGTTCGTCAGAAACCATTACGTGTTATTCTGAACGGTCTTGGAAAAGATGCTGCTCAGATCATCTCCCGTATCAACGGCTTTACATATGTAGAGACAGAATATGATCCATACAAGAACGAAGTTAAAGAAGTATTCAGAAAAGCATACTCCGAAGGACTTCGTGCAAAAGTTAACTGCTATGGCGCTAACAGCGTTCCGGAAGGTGTTGCTATCATGTGGAAAGAAGACGTTGACGTTTCTATCACAGGTAACTCCACAAACCCGACACGTTTCCAGCACCCAGTTGCAGGTACATACAAGAAAGAACGTCTTGAAGCAGGTAAGAAATACTTCTCAGTTGCTTCCGGTGGTGGTACAGGACGTACACTTCACCCAGACAACATGGCAGCAGGTCCAGCTTCCTACGGTATGACAGATACATTAGGACGTATGCACTCTGATGCACAGTTCGCTGGTTCTTCTTCCGTACCGGCTCACGTAGAGATGATGGGTCTCATCGGCGCTGGTAACAACCCGATGGTTGGTATGACAGTTGCAGTAGCTGTATCCATTGAGGAAGCTGCTAAAGCTGGTAAATTCTAATAAATGGCTTAAATTAAGCATTTATCGTGTCCAAACAGAGTAATAAAAAGTGGTCAAAATGGGGTTGTTTGTAACGGGTTTGTAACACGTTTGCAACACGCCGTTTGCAACACATATAATCTAAAAATTGGGAGTTATTCATTATTGAGTAGCTCCCTTTTTATTGCATTTTTTCTAAATCTTTTCTTAGCCATTCCACGTCTCGAACCGTGTATGTAGATTCAGTAATATCTTCTATTGTGTGTCCTATCATCTCTTTCAGTGCATATTCGTCGACACCTGCTTTCTTACATCTTGTTACAAATGTCATTCGAGGATCGTGAGGTCTATGCTCTGGGTTAAGTCCAAGCTGATCTATAACTTTTTTGAAGCGGTTATTATATTTATCATAAGTCATTAGATATGAACCAGCGTGAGTTTGACCTTTGTCATTGAATAAATATCCGGTACCAAGTTCCATACCTTTATTATAATTGTCTTTTACAAGCCCTTTTATTTTTTCGTGTATAGGAACAATACGTTGTTTACCTGCGTCGGTTTTCATACCCGCAACCATATACCATTCATCCAGATTTATTTCATCAAGTCTTAAAGTAGCAAGTTCTTGCGGTCGCCATCCCATGTAGCATTGAATAATAATCCAGTCAGCAAATTTTACTTTTCCGACATTATCCCATAATTTAGAAAGTTCTTCTTCCGTAAATATGATATGTGGTTTTTTTGCAGCTTTCTTTTCATCTACAATACTGTCTGATATATCAAAAGTTCGGGCATAGTTTGTCGGAACGATTTCATACTCCAACCCATAATCAAGCATCAGGTTAAACAGCGATTTAATACGAGATTTCGTTTCGGCAGATGCAAATATCTTTTCGCCTTTCTTCTTACCTCTTGTTTCAATTCGAAAACCTTCTTCCATGCATCCTTTGATATGACGAGCCCGTAAATCCTTTGCTCTCATAGTGTAGACGGATGAACAATACGCCCATGCTGAGGTGATAGTACGTTTCGAAGCATCTGTTATATTCTTGAAATACTCGGTAGACCATTTGTCATATAGTTGTGAAACACTGATATCATCGTCCAGATCATATGGATTCCGGTTGTATTCGACCAGTGCTTCATAAGCTTCGTTGTAAGTATGAAATGATGATTTGGGTCTCAGAGTCCTCAAAATGGGTTTTCCATTCGGTGTTTTGCCGACACATACGCGGACCAGAAAACGGTTACGACGATTGCCGTCTTTCAGCTCAGTGATAGAACCAAAGCCATTCGGAAGTTTCATGCGTTTTGATGAACTTCTTCTTTTCTTTTTGGTCTCGCCTTTTAATGGATAGCCACAATGGGGACAAGTTTTGGCTTGGTCGCTGACCTGTAACTGACATTCAGGACATTTTGTTAACATAAGCATTTCTCCTTTCTCTATAGTGTCGATAATGATATACCTCTTAGAATAAATTGTCAATTCCAAAATTTCATAACCAATACTTTCCAGTTGAAGAGTAACGGCCGACTCTTCTATCATATAGAAGACTAACTGTAGGAGAAACTGGAAAATGAAAACATGCGAAAAATGCGGAACCGTATTAAAACACTATGACAGAGTCACTCGAATCGTTAAAGGAAAGGGTGGTCGCAAAAGTTATATTCATATAGAGCGATTCAGATGTCCGCAGTGCAAAACAATTCATAGAGTGCTTCCTGATTGCGTGCATCCTTACAAACAATACGATGCCGATATCATAGACGGCGTGATAGAAGGGCTTATAGATTCAGATACGTTGGGATTTGAAGATTATCCTTGTGAAATGACAATGAATCGATGGCGTAAGTATGGATTAAAACCTAAAATTTAAGCCACCGACTTTGTTTTAACAAATAGACAGTCGTTCGATAGAATTAGTTTCGAAAGGAGGGATATCGTTGGAAGAAATAGTATTTTCACCTGGTTCCGTGCCAGTAGCCGTAGCAGCAAGAGTATACGGGAAAGATGCCACATGGATAAGAGCCGGTATCATAACTGGGTATTTGGAAATCGGGACAGCCACGAGACAGGGAAAAGTAATAAACACGATTGATCAGATGAACAGCAAGTTCGGTCGTATTAACTACTACATTTCCCCAAAGAAACTTTACGAGGAAACTGGTTATATCTGGAAAGGAGAACGACAATAGTGATAAGAGCAGAATTATCAGAAAGAAATCCATATTGGATAGAAAGACATCGATATCATGAGCTGAAGCAGTTTTGTCTGCAGTACCCTATATGGAAGAAAACATATGAGTCCATAAATGGATTACTTAGCAGACCTACCGATTTGGCTACATACGGAAGAAGTAATCATATTTCCAACCCGACAGAACGGATAGGAATACAGAAAGCGTATTATTCAGAACGTATGGATATGATTTGGAGAGCTGCGGAGAAAGCGGAACCAGAGTTAGCGCCGTATATAGTGAAAGGAGTTACCGAGGGATTATCTTACGATGTGATAAAAGTCAAAATGGATATACCGTGTTGTAAAGATGTGTATTATTCGGCGTACAGACGATTCTTCTGGATACTTAACAAAGAAAGGGACTAATATTTCATTAATCCCTTTCCAAATAGTTCTAATCGTCGAATCTACTACAAGATGTTTTGCACTGTGGATAAGGGCCGCCGCAAGCTTGGCAACCGGCATCTGGTTCATCTTCATCGGTACTATTGTACAAATCATCATCAAAGAAGTAATCGTAATATTCTTCTTCAATATCATATCCACATTTAGGACAGATAAATATTCCGTTTCCATTGGAGTCATATTCGGCTTCCATTATTGAATCGCTGCATTCTGGACATACGGGATTTCCCATAGCGAGTTCTTTTTTGATCTCGTCTTCGGACATCATAATTGATACCTCCGTTTTTTTTTTACTTTATTGTACAATGTGAAAATGAACTGGTCAATATAATCGCGTGAAATACATTTCCTATAATGAGAACAAACAAAAGGAGGAAATTACTATGATTAATTACAAACTGTTGTTAGAAGATGTCAAAGAGGTATCTAAGGACAAGCTGAAAGAGATTGCTTTCAATGTCGAGCGAAGTCACTGGGATAGAATCCACGAACTTCAGGAAGAGATGACGAAAGAACTCTGCCAGCTGTCCAAAGATCGAACTTTCTTTGAGATGTTACTTATCAACGCTTTGAAATAAGATTAGAAAGGAGTCAAAACGTTTTTGTAATTCTTGGATTTGGGGCTGTGGTAACACACAACCCCTTTTCATTTTTCCACTAAGCTATTTCACAATTGCCTGTCCTAAGGTGTTAAGAAATGATGAAACCTGTGACTGTCTACTGGATAAAGCCTCATCTAAAGGCATATCCCCATAAATTTCTTCTACCTGATCGGGAGTCCATTCATCCCCGACTTCACTCATTGTTTCAATAAAAGTATTAATCTCTGCCTTTGTCATTGCTTTGGCTCCTTTTCAATAAAATTATGCATATTAGTGTTACAAAGTAAATTATATCATATTTGTTTTATAAATGGTAGTGGGAGATATCGACAAAGTTCGCGTGAAATACATCTTGTATTATGGAAAGAATAGTTTTATCTTAAAGGAGGATTTTGAAATGAAAACAAAGAAATTCGAAGGAAGAATGAATGAGATTATACTTACTATGTATAAGGCAGCACAGGGTGATAAAGGGATTATTGATCCTAGAGACATGAAAGTGGTTGGCTTAACACGGGAGATAATCGGTTATGCACTTCAGATGAATTTAGAAATTGAAAATCTGAAGAAAGAGATTAAATTATTAAAAGAAGAGAAGAAAGAGACGGAAAAGAAGATTGGAGCTTAGGCTTCAGTCTCTTTTCTTTTTTCGCGTGAAATACATGTCCTTTAATGAGAAGAAAAACACTTTTTAAGGAGGATTATGTTATGAAGAATTTATTTAAAAAGGTATTTTTAGGAGTAGCAGCATTTGTTATGATCGCATGTGTTAGTTATACAAAACCTGTATATGCAGCATCAAATGTTACTCAGTCTAAATCAATCGATGAAGAAATGATGGATTATGTTATAGATATTTATGACGGTTTATTCGAAATCATCTATGGAGAAGATTACGATAGATCTGAATTAATGTATAACTATAAAACTGGATCATATTCTTACAAAGGTGAGGAAGTTACTGAGGAACAGTTGGCGTGGCTGTTGTATTACGTTGTTTATATGAACTAATTACGTGGGAGCAGCATTTGCTGTTCTCTTTTATTTTTATTCTAGTTTAGAGCATTCATTATTCTAGATAAAAACCATACGCAGGTTACCGCAAGCCAATTTATATTTGTAATATGAAAAATTTAAAGGAGGAAAGAAGCGTGTTACTGTTGATTTTATTTTTACTCATTGGGGGTGTTCTTGGATGGCTCGTCAGTATGTGGTTTACGCAGAAACGAACAGCCAACGGATATTTCTCAATAGAACCCTATGACGATGACGATACTGGATTCTATCGTGTGAATATGAGAATACCGCCGTCTGAACAGGCTGAGTTAATGAATAAAAAAAGACTCATCTTATATCGTGAATATTCGCAAAAATAACATTCCCTATTATGGAACACGTAAATTATATTTCAAAGGAGGAATTTATAAAATGAGCATGGAAGATTTGTTAAGAGGAGAGGTTGAGGCAAATCTCAAAAACATGAAAGAATTAGAACTCGGATCTAAGCAGTATGAATCAGCGGTGGATTCCACTTGTAAACTTGTGGATCGTGTGATTGCGATTGACAAAAATGCGGACGATTATGATTTAAAGGACAAAGCTCGGGAAACTGAGGCTGAATTAAAGAATAATCAGTTAGTAAAAGACAAACGTAATCAGATGATTCAAAATGGGATTACAGTTGGAAGTATTGTTGTTTCTACGGCAGTTACAATCTGGGGGACGTTAACGTCTTTCAAATTCGAGAAAGAAGGAACCGTCACAACAATTCTGGGACGTGCATTTGTTGGAAAACTTCTTCCAAAGAAGTAAAATACGGAACAAGAGGACGCTGAGATTACTTGGCGTCTTCGTTTTTATCTTTATTGTATAATCAGTCATGTTGTGGTATAATGTTCAGAAAACGAAGGAGATATACAAAAGATGAAAGATATTAAGAAATATTTAATACCATTATTAGTTGTAATATTATGTCTGGTTTGTATAGGATGTTCGATTAATTATGGTTTAAATACTGCAGGAACACCGAATCGATACGAAAAAACTATAGCATCTATTGACGAAGAACTTTCCGGAGTTTTAAAATTATCGGCGCTTACTACAGGAATATCAGCTACTATAACTGCAATTCCTGGTGATACTGGTACTCCGATAGCTGATCATCTAATGACATTGACTACTTGGCTATTGGTAGTGATTGTAGTACTATTTTTCCAAAAATATTCACTTACTTTAATCGGAAAGTTGACATTCATAATTATCATTCCGATTGTAATAGGGATGTTCGGAGTCGGTATATTGAAACATAGCAAAAAACTTTTACTGAAAGGTGTAAACGGTCTTTTAATAGCATCGCTTATATTCTTTGCAATACCAGCAAGTGTCAGTTTATCAAATGAGATTAAAGAAACTTATGAATTTTCTTTGAATAATACGCTAGCAGAAGCTGAAAATGCAAAAGCAAAAACGGACGAAGCAACAGATGATAGCGCTGATGATAATAAGAATTTTATAGAAGGAGCCATTTCCAAAGTCACGGATGCGGTATCAAGTACTGTAATGGGCGGATTAGACGCTGCTGAAAATTTCTTGAATACATTGACAGAATCTTTGGCGGTTTTAGTCGTTACATCATGTGCTATACCGATGCTTGTGTTAGTATTATTCATATGGCTTATTAAGAAATTGGTTGAAGTCGACTTGTCTAAGTCGTTATTAATCTGTCATGATCATATTGATAAATCAGTAAAATCATTGGTTTCACATAATAAAAAGGAGAATTCAAAATGAGAAGAAAAAATGTTTTAGGGATAGTAGCTGGATTATGTTTGCTTATTACCACTCCAGTAATGGCAGATATACCAGATATCGATTTATCGTCCATGAGTACAGAAGACTTAGTTACTTTGAAAGATTCTATAGCGTCTGAGATAGCTAATCGTGGTGGGGAAAATATTATCGGTCAAGGTACTTATGAGGTTGGAGTTGATATTAAAGCGACAAATTTTAGGGTGACTTGCGCTGAAGTCTCCGACGACGCAATGACATTTATTTACATATATGATTCCAAAGAGGATATGGACGAAAATCACAAATCTGATGATATATTACTTAATTACAACGCAGATGATACCGGATCTAAGAATAGTGCAAATTTGAATTTGAAAGAGGGACAATTTGTTAAAATAGCAGGAGACGGAGCAATAATTGAAGAGACCGAAGCTTCATGGCAACCGTAATAATTGAATATTAATATTTGAAGAGCTCGTGTATAACGCATGGGCTCTTTTCTTTTGCACCAATCGCATATTTTACAGCTTCTATAGTGAGAAAAGGAGGAATTATTTTATGCAGATACTAAACAAAGGATCATGGGTATACGAGATGACTGTAAAAGCATTAAAAGAAGAGTTTAAAGAAATTGAAGAGACCATATTAAAATCGAACGGGGTCATTATGGGAAGAAAACAACATAAAGAGTTTGTTTCCTATTTAATAGTGGTTGATTTGGTTGCAATGGATGAATTAATCGACGCGATGCTGGTCGAGTATCCAGAAAAAATCCGTTTTAGAAAAGCAAAGGAAATAATATTCAAGTAAGGAGCCCAATCATGGGCTCTTTTTATCTGAGGAGTAATTATGAGATACCATTTTGAGAAACCTGTAAACTATTCGCATATGTATGGACAGATTTACAATTGTGATCATCCAGTTTATAGCAGATGTACTTTATACTTGATTGGAAAGAAAGGTCTAGCAGTGATTCAGCAACATTATACCCCAGAGACTAAATCAACTTATTGGACCGAAATAGACCCTTGGTTGGTAGATGTTTTATATTTACACGAAGGTTTTAAGAAGTTCTTCGATAGTCGTGCCGGGGAATGTACTGATGAGTTATATCCAACCGTGACTGTCCGACAGATTATGTGGGCGCTGAAGATGAAACCTTTAAAGAGAGAACAGTGGGAAACCTGTTTTGATCGGAGAAATATTTAGCGTGAATTACAGATGCTATTATGACTAAAATAAAGGAGGTTTTTTATTATGTGTAAATTTTGCAACTATAATGAGGGCGATATGGCAGATGAGGATATTATCGATGAACGAATTAGGATAGGAAATATTCCCGACGCATTGGGTATGGAAGTCTACATTAATAACGATCATGATGGGATTCCATGTTTAATGGGGGATATCTTTCTACCATCTGGCGGGGCGAATGTCTTTGAAACATCAACGAAAATCAAATATTGTCCAATGTGCGGAAGAAAACTGTAACTAATTAGTCAAAGATGGGCTTTAGAGAAATCTAGGGCTCTTTCTTTTTTCGCGCAATATACATTTCCTATAATGAGAAAGGAGTGATACATATGACAAAAATTAGAATAGTCGCAGAAATTGACGATGATATATTTGATGAATTGTGCAGTTATCCACAAGACAGAGTAAATATATTAATCGCGGAAGATGCGATAATCCCTAAAGAAGAGTCGCGTATCAACTACAACGAAGAAGAGTCCTAACAAGGGCTCTTTCTTTTTTCGCGTGTATAACATGACGTATTATGAAAGGAGTGATATTTATGACAGAAACCGATAGAAAAATTAAAGCATTGGGATACGAGGTTCGTGTGCGTGATTTAATGTGTAATTATATTGTTTACGAGAATAAAAAAGATGACGAAGAGGTTATTATCGAATGGGATGATGACGAAGAAACATATTGCAAAATTTTCGCACAAACGATATCACGAGTGAAAAATTGGGACGGACATGCAATTCAGATTCCTAATGCTTTAACAATTCAAGAAGCGTTATTATTTGTCGCTAAGATTGAAGAAATGAGAAAGGAGTCCTAACAAGGGCTCTTTCTTTTATCTTCGCGTAGAAACCATCTTCTATAATGAGAAAATATTATATTCAAGGAGGATTTACTATGAAAAGCTTTTTTATTGATTATTGGGAATTATGTAAACAGAGTGGAGCATGGATGAAGAAACACTGGAAAGGATATCTGGTGTATGTTTCCATTGTGGCGATGGTTAGTTTTTCCAGTGCATTTATTAAGGAAAAGAGACTTGAAAAGAAAAAATCTCAAATGGAGGAGGAACATGAATGCCAGCTTTAATTGCAGTAGTTGGGGGATTATTCATATATTTAGTATTAAAATATTTTGAGTAAACCACATATAGTAATTAGAGAGGGGACATATCTTGTCCTCTTTCTTTTTGTTCGCGTAGAAAACATCTTCTATAATGAGAAACAGTTAGCTCAGTTGGGTAGAGCAACATTGGAAACGATGTAGGTCGTAAGTTCAAATCTTACACTGTTTCTTTTCACTTTTAAACTTCACACGAAAGGAGAAAAACTATGAACGCACGATTATTTATCAAACGTAACTCAGCAACAATTTTATCCTTTGTAGCCATAGCTGGTGTAGTAGCAACTGCGATAACGTCCGCTAATGCAACACCAAAAGCCGTACGTGCATTAGATACGGCAAAGTTAAATAAAGGTGAGGAAGAGCTTACAAAGATTGAAAAAGTGAAAACCGTGCTTCCGGTATATTTGCCAACTATAATCACTGGAACAGCGACTGTTGTATGTATTCTTGGCTCGAACGTATTGAATCAACGTACTCAGGCATCGCTGTCAAGTGCATACGCAATAGTCGATCAATCTTACAGGGATTACCGTAACAAAGTAAAGGAATTGTATGGTGAAGAAACTGACAATAGAATCATCGAAGCAATTGCTGTGGATAAGGCAAAACATATATACATCAACGCGTCTTATTTAGATGGACCTTGCGAATCAAGTCTTGAAGAAGAGAGTAGCGGAAAGCCGGTTTTATGGTACGAGGAATATTCAAAAAGATTCTTCAGAGCGAGTTTAGAGCAGGTACTTGCTGCAGAGTATCATGTAAACCGTAATTATATTTTAGGTGGTGCTAATGTATTAAATGATTTATATTCGTTACTTGGACTTGAAGAAACTGACTTTGGCGAAGAAATGGGATGGGCTCCGACGGATGAGGGAGAGTTCTGGATTGAATTTAATCACAGGAAAGCCAAATTGGATGACAGTACGGTCTTTTATATTTTGGAAATGCCATTCGAACCGCGAGTCAATTATGATGATTATTACTAATTCGCGGAAATCGCAATTACTTTAATGAGAAAATATATTTTAGGAGGATAAAATCATGAAAAACAAAATCAATGCAACTACAGTTATCAAGATTGTGGGCTGGGTAGCCACCGCAGTTGGCGGTATTTTAGTCAGCTTAGCGTCGGATAAGCAGATGCAGGAACAGGTTGATGCTAGACTCGATGAATATATTTCGAGCAAAGATGAAAAGGAGTCCTAACAAGGGCTCTTTTAATTTTATATAAAAGAAAGGAACATATTATGAAAAAATCATTTGTAAAAAATCTAATAAAAGGTGTTCGCATCGGATTTGGTAAGCATAGTCCAGAGATTTTAATAGGACTTGGTATTGCCAGTGCTATTACCTCAACCGTGCTGGCAGTGAAAGCGACACCGAAAGCTATGCAGTTGGTTGAGAAAGAGCAGAAGAAACATAACAGAGAAGTTTCTAAAATAATGACCGGAAACGAAAACGAAAAAGTGTTTGGATGTAAGTTGAAACCGGTTGACATTGTGAGAGTCACATGGAAATGCTATATTCCGGCAGCGATTAGCGGAGCAGCGTCTGTTGCTTTTCTTCTTGGTTCCAATTCGGTTCATGCGAAACGGAATGCCGCAATAGCTACGGCTTATAAACTTTCCGAAACTGCATTGACCGATTATAAGAAAGAAGTTATCGAAACAATCGGTGAAGAGAAAGAGAAACTAATCCGGGATAAGGTTGCTCAGAAGCATGTAGATGAGCATCCGGTATCTAATAGTCAGGTGATTATTGCCGGATCTGGTAAACAGCTCTGTTATGATGGCATTTCTGGAAGATATTTTGAATCCGATATCCAGACAATCCGAGCTGCGGTAAATACGATCAATGAGACTATGGTGTATGAAATGTATGCTTCATTAAGTGATTTCTATAATGAAATAGGTCTACCACAGACAACCTTGAGCGATGAACTTGGATGGAATCTGGATGACGGTCAGCTTGAAATCAGCTATGGTTCTACGATATCTGATGATGGTAGACCATGTATCACATTGGATTATCATGTAGCACCGAGATATGATTTTGCGAAGCTTGGGTAATTCGCGATATTTACATACTGTTTAATGAGAAAATAAAACTTATTTTTAGGAGGAAACTAAAATGGAAGAAATCAGAAATGAAGAAGTTGTTGAGGAAACTATGGAAATGGAAGACGAATTTGTGGACGAGCCAGAAGAAGTCGAAGAATCCAAAATGAAGAAATTTGTTTCTGGGGTAAAAGACAAGGTTAAATCTGTAAAACCTAAACACGTATTGAAAGGCGTGGCGGTTGTAGCAGGTTTAGTTGCGGCTTACACCTTAGGACACAGAGCTTCAGTCGAGGATGAAGACGGAGCGGTCGCCGAATCCGACTACATCGAGATGGATGACAAAACAGAAACTGATGAACCAGAAAGCGAAGAATAATTTATATTTTCAACCGGGAGGTACCGATAACAAGGTATCTCTCTTTTTTTTTATTGTTTTATTGAAAGGGGCGTTCTACATGCCTAGATATTCGTACAGTGGACCAGTAATGGAATTCAATACGCTTCTTACTGATATATGGAAGGGCGAAACAACAGCTCCTTCCGAGAGAAAAGCAAGAAGTAATTTAGCTTATCAGTTTAAGAAGATGAATAACAGAATTGCAGGTTCCAAAATTATACTACCTGGAAAATTAAATATTGTTGATTAAAGGAGAAAATCAAAATGGCAGAAAGACCAATGGGTACTAAAGCAACCGCTGCTAATACAGTTCCTGATAAGAAAGTAGAGAAAGTAGTCAAAGGAACTGTTAAAAAAAAGCGGAAGAGCGAGGTGACGAAGTTTAAAGACACCTTCATTTCAGAGGATATTAATTCGGTGAAATCTTATATTTTACTGGATGTATTGGTTCCATCTATTAAGAAAGCATTATCTGATATCGTCAAGGATGGGATCGATATGATTCTGTACGGTGACAAACAGGGAAGTAGAAACAACTCTTCTCATGTACCTTATCGAAACTATTCATCTAATTCCAGACCGAGTAATCATGCAACACGGACCAATTACGATTTTGCTGATCTGGTGTTTGATACCCGAAGCGAAGCAGAAAATGTTCTGTCTAATATGGATGAGCTGATGGATAGATATGGAGCAGTTGCAGTTGCCGACATGTATGATCTTGCTGGTGTGACCTGTAACTATACTGATTATAAATACGGTTGGACAAACATTTCATCTGCTCAGGTTGTGCATGGACGCGATGGTTATATTATCAAGATGCCAAGAGTAGTGCCTGTATAGATTAAGGAGGATTATGAGCTATTTAACAAATTTTGACCCGTTATTAGAAACTGAGTATAGCAAGAAGTTCGACGAGATTCGAAAAGGTCTTGTGCTTCAGAGCTATTACAAATATGGAAAAGCGTCAAGAAATTTTGTATCAGGTAATGTTGATGCAATTGGATCGCTGAAGAAATGTATTGAGAAGTTTGAGGAAACTGGAAACCTTGAGTATCTGGCGGACGCAGCTAATTACTGTATGTTCAGATATATGTTTCCTCAGGAAAAAGAATTTTTCAAACATGCTGATTCTGGTGAGTCCGCTGGAATTGTTGGTATGTCAGTAAAAGAAATTGAAGATTTTAAAAAGGAGAATTATTGATATGAAAAAATTAGCTATTGTAGAATCATTAACCAGAACCGCAAATAGAGTAGGTTTCAAATTACAGAAGCATAGTCCTGAGATTCTGGTTGTGGCAGGTATTGTTGGCGCTGTGACAAGTGCTGTTATGGCTTGTAAAGCAACTACTAAACTTTCTGAAATTACAGAAGAATCAAAGGCACATCTGGACGCTATTCATACTGCTATGGAGAATCCTGAATCCATGCCGGATGGCGATTATTCTGAAGATGACGGTAAAAAAGATTTGACTATTGTATACGTACAGACTGCAGGTAAGATTATCAAACTTTATGCGCCGTCTATTATTCTTGGAACTTTATCAATCGGGGCCATCCTTACATCCAACAATATGCTGAGAAAGAGAAACATGGCTCTGGCTACTGCATATGCAGCTGTTGACAAAAGCTTCAAAGAGTATCGTTCAAGAGTTGTAGAGAGATTTGGAGAAGAGCTGGACAGAGAACTCAAATACAACATCAGAAAAGAGCAGGTTGAAGAGACCATCGTTGATGAAAACGGAGAAGAGAAGACCGTTACAAAAGAAGTAGAAGTTGTTGATTCTTCTGCAATCAGCGACTTTGCAAGATTCTATGATGATGGTTGCCTTGGATGGACCAAAGATCCTGAGATGAATTTGATGTTTTTACGTCGTCAGCAGGATGCCGCTAATGATCGTCTTAAAGACAAAGGCTATCTGTTCTTAAATGAGGTTTATGAAATGCTCGGAATCCCGAGAAGTAAAGCAGGACAGTCTGTGGGTTGGATTTATGATAAAGATAATGTATATAAGATTGATTTCGGCATCTACGACACTCACAAAGAACCCAATAGAAATTTTGTAAATGGATACGAGAAAACAATCCTGCTCGATTTCAATGTTGATGGTGATATCTTGGATATGATGTGAATGACAGGACTCGATTCGATCGGGTCTGGAAACCATTATAGAGATATGTTTGATTATTGCTATTATTATGCGAATTAAAAGGAGAAAACCATGAAAGGATTATTTATATTTTTAGGCGGGGCTATCTTAGGCTCTGCCATCACATGGAGACTCATGAAAGATTATTACGATCCAGAGGATTATGAAGACGAATACGAGGAAGAAGAACCTATCAGTCCAGAAGAAATCCAGGATCAGATTATAACAGAAAACGGCTATACTCAGTATTCAAGTTCAGTAAAGCCGGAAGAAAAAAGAGAAGAGGAAGATGACATGGATAAACCATACGTTATTACACCGGAAGAATTTAGCGATAGTGATTATAATTCAGAAACTTTAACATATTGGGCGGACGGTGTTGTCACAGATACCGACGACGAACCTTTATCAGAAGATCAGATTGAAGAATTAATTGGAAAGGATTCTCTTACACATTTCGGAGAATATGAAGATGACTCCGTATTTGTGCGAAACGACGATCTTCGAACAGACTATGAAATTCTCGCTGATACAAGAGCATACGGAGATACACATTAATGAGTAAAGATGAGGTTATAAATCGATATTTTCAATGGTTGGTTGATATAGTCGATGTTAATGGTCGAGTGTCATATCGGAAATTGCTCATGTATTTACATCGGACACCGTTCATGCATGAATATAAAGATAGCAGTCGAGCATCTGATGGTGAGAATCTCAGATATCGGTTTTATAATGAGGTTCCAGGGATTACTCGGTCTAATCTTTTATATTTAAACGAACCATGCAGTGTGTTAGAAATGATGATTGCGTTAGCGGTGAGATGCGAAGAAACCATCATGGATGATCCGAAATACGGGAATCGGACAAAGCAATGGTTCTGGCAAATGTTGAACAGTCTTGGCTTAAATGGAATGAGCGACGATTGTTTCGATAGAGATAAATGCCAAATGATTATCGACAGATTTCTTGATCGCAAATATTCTCCGGACGGAAAAGGGGGACTCTTTACAATCCGGGGATGCGGCAAAGATTTACGGAAATACGATATCTGGACCCAGCTGTGCTGGTATTTGGACAGTATATCATAATAGAAAGGAACTAATAATATGGATTTCATGAAGATTTCGACGCGTAGTGTAAAACAGGGCGTTACTGAAATATTTCCCAAATTTATATTAAAGAAATCGTCGGATCTCATGATACGAGGTGGCGATTTTTATGCAGTATGGCGGGAAGATCTAGGTCTTTGGTCTACCGAAGAGCAGGATGTAATCGATATGGTGGACCGTGAGCTTTATAATTTCACAGAGGAACGTCGAAAAACGGCAACAGATAGTCTAGTCACCAAGTTTATGTGGGATTCAGATTCTGGTTCCATCGATTCATGGCATAAATATTGCCAGAAACGAATGAGGGATAATTTTCATCCACTCGATGAGAAAATTATATTTGGTGATACAGAGACGACCAAAACGGATTATGCCAGTAAAAAGCTCACTTATCCATTACGAGAATGTGAAATTTCTGGATATGAAAAACTTGTTTCAACTTTGTATACGCCAGAAGAAAGACATAAGATTGAATGGGCGATTGGTTCGATCATTGAGGGCGATTCCAAACATATTCAGAAATTCATGGTTCTGTATGGTTCGGCAGGTACAGGTAAATCAACCATTCTGAATATCATACAGAGATTATTTGAGGGTTACTATTCGGTATTCGATGCAAAGGCATTGGGTTCCAGTAGTAACTCTTTTGCGTTAGAGGCATTTAGAACTAATCCGATGGTCGCTATTCAGCATGACGGTGATTTATCACGAATTGAGGATAACACTCGATTAAACAGTTTAGTTTCACATGAGCTCATGACAGTGAACGAGAAATTTAAGGCTACATATGCGAACAAATTCAATGCTTTTCTGTTCATGGGTACTAATAAGCCAGTAAAGATCACAGACAGCAAATCAGGTTTGTTGAGACGACTTATCGCCGTTATGCCATCTGGGAAAAAACTAGATCAGAAAGACTACGATGATTGCATGGACAAGATTCCATTTGAGTTACCTGGGATTGCATATCATTGCCATCAGGTATATTTGGCAGACAAAAATGCCTATGACAACTATACCCCAACTCTGATGATGGGAGCGACCAATGATTTTTATAATTTCATGATCGATTCTTTCGGTGTGTTTAAAAAGAATGACGGTACGACTCTCAAAACGGCATGGGAAATGTATAAGACCTATTGCGATGAGACGAAGGTTCCATATCCATATTCTCAAAGAGCATTTAAGGAAGAATTGCGAAACTATTTCTGGCATTTTGAAGAAGGATTTGATGATGATGCTAAGGCTCGTAATTTATATTCTGGATTCAGACTGGATAAATTCGAAAGAGACATGAGAGGTGGGAAAAAAGATGAGGACATGGACGGGAAACGTACTATTGAATTTGTGGAGAATATACCTTCAGAATTCGACATCCTTGCAGGAGATTATCTGGCTCAATACGCCAATGAAAAAGAAACCCCCAACAAACCCTGGGATGCCGTTACCACGAAACTACAAGACCTTGACACTCATAAATTGCATTATGTCAAGGTTCCAGAGAACCATATAGTTATCGACTTTGATATTAAAGATGAAACTGGGAAGAAATCGTTTGAGAAGAATCTGGAAGCAGCAAGTAAATTTCCGCCAACTTATGCCGAATTGAGTAAAAGCGGAGCTGGCATACATCTTCATTATATTTATGATGGTGACCCAACTACATTAAATCGTCTTTACGACAAAGATATTGAAATTAAAGTATTTTCGGGAAAAAGTTCCCTTAGAAGAATGCTTACCTTATGCAACAATTTACTTATTGCACATATTAGCTCAGGACTACCCTTGAAAGAAGGAGGGAAAAAAGTGATAAATCTTGATGGGTTTAAAAACGAACAACACTTGCGCAGAATGATTAAAAAGAATCTGAACAAGGAAATTCACCCGAATACTAGATGTAGTGTTGATTTTATCAATAAACTACTAAATGATGCTTACGACAGCGGTCAGCATTATGATGTATCTGATATGAAAAATGCAGTTTATGCGTTTGCTACTCAGAGCACAAACCAGGCTCCGTATTGTATCAAGACGGTCAATAAAATGCCGTTCAAATCAGAGGATGCTAGCGTGGCGATTACTTCGGATGAGGATTCACCATTGATATTCGTCGACTGTGAGGTATTTCCAAACTTATTCCTTGTCAACTGGAAAGTTCAGGGTGAGGGAAATCCGATCGTAAGAATGATCAATCCTACTCCGCAGCAAATAGAGGAGCTTATCAAATTTAAGCTGGTAGGATTTAACTGTCGAAAATACGATAATCACATGCTTTATGCTTGCATGATGGGATACACTCCGGAACAGATATATAATCTGTCTCAGAAAATAGTAAACTCCGGCAAAGGTGAGAGTCGTAAGTATTTATTTGGTGAGGCATATAACATTTCTTACACTGATATTTATGATTTTGCATCTGCAGGTAACAAAAAGAGTTTGAAAAAACTTGAGATCGAAATGGGTATTCACCACCAGGAGCTTGGACTTCCGTGGGATAAGCCGGTTCCTAAAGAATTATGGCAGAAAGTGGCAGAATATTGTGATAACGACGTTCTCGCAACTGAGGCGGCATGGAATTATCTGCAGTCCGACTGGTTGGCAAGAGAGATTCTTGCTGATCTGGCAGGATTGACAGTCAACGACACGACTAACACATTAACAACCCGATTTATATTTGGTAACAACCGAAATCCGCAGAATGAATTTCATTATCGTAATTTAGCAGAGCCAGTATTTGAAATGGACGAAGAGACTCATGACTTCCTGGAAGAAGCGTGTCCAGAAATGATGTCTCAGACTCATGGAGAAGCTGGCTCTCTTTTACCTTATTTTCCAGGATATAAATATGAGAATGGTGTTTCTACATATCGTGGAGAAGAAGTAGGCGAGGGTGGTTATGTATATGCTGAACCAGGTATGTACGGCAATGTTGCACTTCTTGACATCGCTTCGATGCATCCACATAGCACAATTGCAGAGTGCTTGTTTGGCGTCAGATATACAAAGGCATATCGTGATATTGTTGAGGGTCGTGTAAGCATTAAGCATGAGGCTTGGGACGAAGTTGATAAGATGCTGGATGGCAAACTCAATCCTTACGTTCAAAGGGTTAAGGACGGTGAGTTGACATCTAAGAATCTGGCTAACGCACTTAAAACTGCTATCAATTCAGTTTATGGCCTTACTTCGGCTACATTCTCTAACCCATTCCATGATGCCAGAAATAAAGATAACATCGTTGCTAAGCGTGGTGCTTTATTCATGGTTGATCTTAAACATGAGGTTCAGAAACGTGGGTTCACAGTTGCTCATATTAAAACTGACTCTATTAAGATCCCGGATGCGACACCAGAAATTATCAAATTTGTTATGGACTTTGGTAAGAAATATGGTTATACATTCGAGCATGAGGCTACATACGACAGAATGTGTCTGGTAAACAACGCTGTTTATATTGCTAAGTACAAAGATCCAGAGGGTTGCGAAGCTCTGTATGGATACGCGCCAGGAGATAATAAGAAGCATAAAAATGATCCATGGACCGCTACAGGTAAGCAATTTGCAGTGCCATATGTATTTAAAACTTGCTTCAGCAAAGAACCGGTTGGAATCAATGATATGAGAGAGGTATTTTCAGTCAAGTCTGCTTTATATTTGGATATGAATGAGAAATTATCGGACGTATCTGAGTATGAGAAGAAACTGGAGAAGCTTGAATCTGACTACAAGAAAGGAAAAATTTCAGATACCACTTTCGAGCCGGAAGCTGAGGCGTTACAAGAACAGATTGCCAGCGGTCATGATTATAAATTTGTCGGAAAGGTCGGTGAGTTCTGTCCGATCAAACCAGGTAAAGGTGGTGGTATTCTTGTAAGAGAGCAGAAGGGTAAATTCTATGCTGCTACAGGAACTACTGGATACCGTTGGCTTGAGTCAGAGCAGTTCTTGAAGAAGTCTGAAAACGATGTTGAAATTATTGATCCTGAAACCGGAGAAAAGAAATCTGTAGCCGGAGCAGAATTGATCAACGGAAATGAGGATATTATAGATCGTTCTTATTACGATAATCTGGTTAATAATGCAATTGATGCTATATCAAAGTATGGGGATTATGAGTGGTTTATTTCTGATGATCCTTATATCCCAAAAGAAAAACCATTACCAGATTTCATGAATATTCCGGATGATGTCGACGAAGAAGAACTTCCATTCGCGTAAGAAACAGCTCCTATAATGAGAAAATATTAAGGAGGTATGTTTTTATGAAACATGATGCAACAGTATTATTTGATAAGGATAATATTTTTTGGACAAACCGTCGATATGTTAATGAGCTGATGGTTAGAAGTGCTGAAGAACGTCTGAATCTTCTGCTACAATTTGATGGCGAGGTACGCTTAAACAAAGCTTTAATTATGTTAGGTTTTCCTGTCACAAAAGCAAGCGGAATATTGGGATGGAAAAAGGACATTTCACCCGTAATCGAATTTAATATTACTATGTCTGAAGATAAAAATGATCCAGATATCATAATACAGTTTGAGGGACTTGCCGAATTATATTAAAAGCAATTAGACTCAGCGTTAAATACGTTGGGTCTTTTGTTTTATACATCTTTTCAATTTATTTTCCAAGAAAGAGAGGGATCTATATGGATAAGAATTATGAATTATTTGTAGAACAACTTAAAAACGGTATTCACGGAGCTATTGGAATCCCGATTGAAAACATGTCTTTTGTAAAAGAGGGAGAAAAATTTGCCGAAATGGGCGATAGACTTCTGGTCAAAGTTGTGAATCATGGAGATGCCTGGGAAGTATGCGGATTGTATACCAAAGAACTCTTTAAAGCTTATCGGGAAGGATATACGCTTGCAGAAGTTTTGGAAGAAGTTCTCGGTGATATTCGGAGGCTCAGAGAAGCGGATATTTACAATAAAACGAAAGAATTACGAAATTACGACACGGCAAAAGATCGGCTGTTTGTACGTTTGCTTAATTGCAATAAACACACTGGCGATTTACAGGATGCTATTTATAAAACAGTCGGTGATATTGCGCTTGTTGTTTACGCACAGATTTCGGCAGAAGAGAATTATGTAACCAGCACGAAAGTTCGTAAAGCGATGCTTGACCGATGGGCGAAAGAACATCCACTTCTGAATGAGAATGTCATATTAAACAACGCACTTGATAATACATACAAAATGACGCCGCCGAGAATCTACAGATGGAAAGAAATGATATTCAATCGGGAGTACGCCGGAGATAGTTTCATGGAGTCGTGTAGTGAGGATGTCGTTTCAAAGGACGCTATGGGTAATTGTCTGAGTACGACTATCAAAACGAATGGAGCAGTTGTAGTATTTTTACCGGGAGTGGCGAAACGTTTAGCCGATTTACTCGACTCAGACTTTTATATGGTGTTTACCAGTATTCATGAGGTTATGGTACATAATGCTGAAAAAGTTGACCCAGAAGATTTGAAGTGTGTTCTAGCGGACACTATTAAGGAAGCAACGCCGGAAGATGATTACTTAACATCAAGAATTTATAAATACGATAGAAAGACACATAGATTCACTTGTGTGTTGGACTGAAAACAGGCCTGGCAGAAATGCTGGGCTTTATATTTTGAAGATTAAAGGAGATTAAAACAATTATGGAACTTACATTTGCACCAAGAGATATTTTACAGGTTAACGACGCAAAAATTATTTACAGAAACTTCAGAGGAGAGGGCAGTAAATACAATCGCGAGGGAGATCGCAACTTCGCTATGATTATTCCGAATCAGGAACTGGCAGACGAACTTATTGCACATGGTTGGAACGTGAAGATTAAAGCGCCTAGAGAAGAGGGGGAAGATCCTTTCATGTATCTGCCGATTAAAGTGAAGTTTAATGATCGTGGACCACATATTTATCTCATGACAGGCGACCGCACTAACCGACTGGAGGAAGATATGGTGCCAATGCTGGATGACATTGATATTTGTTCAGTGAATTTGGATATCAGACCATATGACTGGGAAGTTAATGGCAAAACTGGAAGAACTGCTTATCTGCAGGCGATGAAAGTTATTCAGGAAATTGATAGATTTGCTGCAGAAATGGCAGAAGAAGAATTTCCGGAGGAATAAAGCATGAGCCTCGATATCAGATATGTAACGAATGGTATTAAAACAATTTACAGAGTTATCGACGGTTCTGCCGACAGCTTCAATGTATATACGAGACGCGATGATATTCCTAAGAGCATTCGTCATTATGCACCTGAAGGAGATCCGGTTTTTGTAGGACCTGACATGGCTTTTATATTTGGAGTTAGAGATATTTTATATCCGAATTTTCCAAATTGTAGTCATCCTCAATACTCTGGTAAACGTTGTATTGCCGAAAGTTGTAAGTATGCAATAGGCGAAGATTGGACTAAGTGTCCGTACTTTAATAAATTATAGCAGGAGGAATATGAGATTATGAATTTTGGACAGGCGCTCGAAAAAGTAAAAAATGGAGAAAAGATTTTCCGTCATGGATGGAATGGTAAAGGAATGTTTGTAGTGTATCAGAAGGGATATCCCGACGGCATTCCATGCAACATGCAGACGGCTAAAGCTTGGGGTCTCAACGAAGGAGATCTGTTTAAATGTGAACCATATCTGCAGATTAAAATGGTAAACGGTAGTCATGCCATGTGGGTACCGAGTATTAATGATATTCTTGCCGAGGACTGGGAGTACATTCATTAATTGATATTTGGGGAAATCCGTCGAGTAATATACGAGGGCGCCGGACATGGATAGTAATAGTGAGCATAAGGGATGAGACTATCTAATTTGCTAGAGGAGGATAAATAAATGAAACTCTACATTGATGATTTTGTTGAGGATCTTAATTATAGAAAAGTAATTCTATACATTGGAAATGTTGATTCAGATAGTTTGCGTTCAAAAATGACAGCTGACAATACAAGCCATATGAATCGCTTTGATGGTGTTTTGCATAACAAATTAATGTTCGTTGAAAATTGTGATTTGCAGGATGTTGATACGGACCATGGCGATGAGTTTGGTAATAGCTTGTTGTATCTTATCGAAGATGGGTACGTTATTTACACACTTCAGTACGAAGCGGAATCTGGGCGATATTTTGTGGAGACAAATCTATGAAGAAACGACAGGAGTTTCTTTGGATTATCATAAATTTGCTTATGACGATTATGTGCGTTGTATCTCCAGAATTATCTGGTGATCAATTAGACGGATTATTAGGCGGTATTTTTTGGAGTTTGGGGGCTTGGTATTTTGCAGGACTTCTTGACTTAGTATTGTTTAAACGAAAGGAATAAACTCATGAACAACACGACAAAAATTATTATTGCGGGGATCACGGGGTATACCACATATAGAATTGCAAAGGAATTCAGCAATGCTTTTATTGCTGTAAAGGCTATTAACTGCGGAATGATGCTGGAGGGGAATAAAATTGAAAAGAAAGCTTGCTGATATTTTTAAGAAATTATTTGAGAGGCATTCACCACATGAAATGCTTTATAAGAATCCATATGAAAAGAGGTAAGAACTACGAATACACAAAAAATTAAAATTAAATTAGGAGATAGACCGGCGACATTATTGTGTTCGATATTCGATTTACTACTTGGTGGTCGGTATATCAATCGTAATAGAAAAGATATCTGGGCATTCATGCTTACATATACTGATAAAGTGTATGCCATGATTCGCAAAAAATATAATATATCTGACGAATCGATTATAAAAGTCTTTGCTGGTCATGTCCTTGCAACTAACTATGAACGATGACGGATTTCTTACGTAATTATCAAATGGCAGCCGTGAATAAAATGAAAAACGGTTGTATTCTCAATGGAGGGACTGGTTCTGGTAAATCTAGGACCGGTCTCTATTATTATTTCAGAGAAAATGGCGGTAGTTTCCTTAATCAGGAATTTGTTCCGATGAAGAATCCTCAGGACCTGTATATCCTTACAACGGCGATGAAACGTGATTCTCATGAATGGGATTTTGAGTTGGCTAATTATCGAATGTCAACTCATCCTGAGAAGAATGAGCTTTATCCAGGACAGACCGTAGTAATTGACTCCTGGAATAATATTAAAAAATATGCCGATGTGAAAGGCGCATTTTTTATATTTGACGAAGATCGAGTCACTGGGTCTGGGGCATGGGTAAAAGCTTTCCAGAAAATTGCCAAGAATAATAGCTGGATTATATTATCAGCAACACCTGGCGATTGTTGGTCAGATTATATTCCAGTATTTGTGGCAAATGGCTTCTATAAAAATAAAACGGAATTTTGCAGAGAGCATGTTGTATATTCACGATTCACTAAATATCCGCAGATTGACCGCTATTTAAATACTGGCAGACTGGTTAGATTGAGAAACCGAATACTAATTGATATGGACTTCCAGAGACATACAGTTCAGCATCACATAGATGTTAATGTTACATATGATATTCCGAAATATAAAGATGTCATTCGGAATCGCTGGGACCCATTTAAGAACGAGCCTATTCAACAGGCTTCTGGTCTCTGCTATGTTCTTAGAAGAATTGTAAATACGGACGAATCTCGTGTGGTAGCCCTTATGGAAATCCTAGAAAAAGTTCCAAGGGCTATTATATTTTACAATTTTGACTATGAACGAGAGATGTTATTGCATTTATTCTGGGATGATTACGGATTTGAACCTAATAAATTTATTGGCTATGAGGTAGCCGAATGGTCTGGGCATGCTCATCAGCCAGTGCCCGATACAGACAGATGGATATATTTGGTTCAGTATACCGCGGGTTGCGAGGGATGGAACTGTATCAAGACTGACACTATTATATTTTTCTCTCAGAATTACAGCTACAAAGTTACTGAGCAGGCGTGCGGACGAATAGATCGACTGAATACCCCGTATCACGATTTATATTATTACCATCTCAAGAGCAGATCCGGAATTGATATGGCAATAACTAAAGCGTTAAATAGGAAGAAAAAATTCAATGAAAGGAAGTTTGCTGGATGGGATTAAATAAGGAAAAACCAGATATTGTTGAATATATTGAAAAAGTTTGGGCGTGGAATCTATTAGATTGTCAGAAAGAATTTATTCGAAAGACATACGATTCCTTAATCAACAACGAGCAACTATGCTGTATTCCACCTAGGGATAGTTCAAAATTTAATCTTGAATTACTACGAGCGATTGTTGTGATTATATTAGGAAAAGAAAGAGGACTGATAAAATGATTGACAACTCGGATGCTGTAAATTTTGGAATACCTAAAATTAAAAATGGGTCTCAAATTACAATTGGGAGAACGAAAGGTTTAAGTACGACCGTAGATCACCATTTTAATTGGTTTCAGAAGAAAATGATTAAATGGTGTTTTGGTTTTGTCGTGGAGGATTACGATGAAAAATAGCGCGAAAATTACAACTCCTTTAGTAGAAAAGGAGGAGAAAACCGTGACAGATTATGAATATTTATTTAGTATGAATTTACAGACAAAACTGAAAGAGAGAATTCAGGGGGGTATATTTGTAAAGGTCGATAAAGATGATACCTTGATTGTTGAGATCACAAGACGTGATAGAAATAATTTTGAGATGTCATTTACAGACTTTTCAAATAGAATGCTGAATGGATTTTCTACGGATTATGCAGCTTATGAAGTAGTGAAGAAATATCAGAAATTTGTTATGAAACAATTTTTCAAGTAAGGCATTAGACTCAGCGTTAAATACGTTGGGTCTTTTGTTTTTACCAGAAAGGAGAAAACCTAAAATGAAATCAGAAGAAATTCAAAAAATCGTAGATGCTTTAAAGAAAAAACTTGAAAGTATGGTATGGGGACAAGTTTTCATTAATATGGAAGATTTCGGGCCATCAATTGTAATCGACATATATTCATATAGAACTATAAATGTTGAAAAGTTTAAATATGTCATAAGTCTGATTGATCTTAACCTTGCATGTAATTGTCTTGGTCCAGACACATATATCGATCTTATTTCTAAAAGAATCGTTGACGAGTATAAGAACGCTATGCTGAAACTGTTTATTAAGGATGAAAACTAGCAGGAGGTGTTTTCATGTGAATTATCATAATATAACAACTGATGATATGCGGAATGGAGATGGACTTAGAACGGTTCTCTGGGTTGCCGGGTGCGATCATCATTGTGTTGGGTGTCAAAACCCTATTACTTGGAGTCCGGTCGGAGGTGTTCCGTTTGGATATGCTGCAGAAGCTGAACTTTATCAGGATTTATATCAACCGCATATCAGTGGTGTGACATTTTCCGGGGGAGATCCATTGCTACCAGAAAATCGAGCTACTATATTTCATTTAGCTAAATATATCAAACAGTATATTCCGGGGAAGACTGTCTGGATTTATACCGGATATTTATGGGAAGAGATTAAGGACCTGCCGGGATTAAGACGGGTTGATGTTTTGGTAGATGGAGAGTTTAAACAGAAATTAGCAGACGTTAAATATCACTGGGCCGGCAGTACAAACCAGAGAGTAATTGACGTTCCGAGGAGCCTTGCTGAGGGACGAGTTATTTTAAAGGAGGATTAAGATGCGACAATTTTATATTATTCTTACTATAATTAACATTTTATGCCTGATACAAAACGTAATTAATAAAAGATTAGACGTTATGATATTCAATATAATTGCCATCATATGTTGTATGGCTACAGCACTGAAGTAGGAGGATTAAGATGGTAGACAGTTTAATCATCAGTATTGATACATCAAACAGCAAAGATAATACTGTACTGATTGTTGGAAGAAAGGCTGTTGGACAGCGGGTTGAAATTGTAAATGCGTTTCGGGGAGAAGAGGCGCTAGATTTGTACAACCGTTTGACTACGGTTAAGAAAGGAAAAGTGTCATGAGAGAATCTATCGGCTATATGTTATTATACACTGCTCTTGCTGCAGGAATAACGGTTTTATTTGGCCATGATTTAACATGGTATGAGAAATTTGCCACTATATTGGGATTTATCATATTTTTAGGTTTGGTTATAGCTGGTATATATTTTATAGCAGGGTAGGCATGTAGAATGGAGTATTTATATAAGGAAGTTAATTTTCACGAGTATTGTCCGAAATGCAAATATGCCAAGGTGGATGACATCAAAGATCCGTGCAATATGTGCCTTAGCATTCCGATGAACGAACATTCATCAAAACCGGTAAATTATATTCCGGAAAAGATAAAAAGAATTAAACATTATTGAAAAAAAAAAAACAGGAGGAAACCACACATGGCAACAAGAGATTTACACGATCAGAAGATACTTAGAGCACTGGAGGGAATTGAGAAGCAGCTTTCAGCTCAGAATAGAATTTTGAATTCTCCAAATGAGCAACCACATCCGGTAGGAGTTATTAAAGGTTCTTTCGGTGACTTTGCTAAAGTAATTTTACCAGTTTTCACTAATCCAGACGGTACTAAGACGCCGCTTATTCCATCAGAATATATTGATTACTATGTTCATTACGTAACTAATGACGGTAAAGATGCTTCTACAGTTGTTGATGGTAAGAATTTAACAAAAAACGAAAATGCATTCTTTCTTCAGATGGCTAAAGAAATTTTATTTTGTTATGAGGAGGGCAAGGACAAATGAGTCATATAGGTGTAGGCGGAAATCTTACTCAGCCAAACAAGCAATGTCTATCTTGCAAATATTGGGAGCCAGCTAGTAAATCTTATTTAGGATTTTCTATAGGCGGTGGCTGTAAATCTGGATACTGTAAAAAGCGGAGTAGAAAGAAATGATCAAAGTAATTAAACCAGGATATAGAAAAGAAGTCGAGTGCCTTAAATGTGGTGCTCTTTTAAGTTATGACGAAAACGAGGATGTACAGAAAGAAACATCTAAAACTACGGTGTTGTCTTCTTGTGGAAGAGGTTCTATTGCGCATTCTGAAAAATACATTATATGTCCTCAATGCAAAAATAAAATTGTGCTGAATTCCGGTGAAATTATTGCGAGAGGAGAGATGATTAAATGATTAAGTTAATAATTGTTTTAGCTGTCATATATATTCTGGTGTTAACATTAAGAATCTTTGTATCAGACTACGATAAATGCTATTCGGAAATGGAAGATGCTGGGATTGCAGCTTTTGATTGTTGCAGAGGATTAACTGGTGGAAATCGGTGCACTGGCTATTTGCAGGAGTCTTGTGTTGAGTGTCCATATTTAGTGTTGCCAGATAAGAAATGATTGGAGGAAAAATAAAATAAAATGAAACCAACAAGACCTAATAGCGAGTTTGACGTTTGGACACGTACTTCATTAGATTGGCCGATAGCAAGAGGTCAGGGATTAAAAAATGCAGTTGTGCTACAGAAGGAACCTATATCAGGAATTGAAGAAGATTTATGTCTAGTTGAATTCATAAGAGATGGCGGTGCAAAAATAAATGATGGAGGATTCATCGAAGAGCTTGCCGAAAGAAAAATCAGTCTTAATGACTTCTTTGAGTTATTGGATATCTGGGAGTCGATGAAATATGAGCAGAAAGAAGCTGTTATGAGAAAACTTATAGCGGAGGAGAAAAATAATGATTAAAGTAAAAGATGTTTTATCACTTGTAGTAAATGACATTAGTTTAGTAGACCCTAATGGTGAAGATATTTTGTTATTAACAGGATCAGAGAAATTAGAGTTATTATCCGATACGATGCTTAATTCAACTGTTGAGCAAATATGGATTGATGATTGCATGGATGAAACTATTATAGTGCAGATACGAACGGAGGAGAAAAACGATGAGCATTAAAATAGATAATGTAGTTCTGGCGAGCCCAGAGCAGATGGAGTTTATTATTCAAGGTATGAGAAATCCTATGAATTCTTGGGAGAAGAGTGATAGTGGCAGATGTAATCCAATAGATAAATGCTACTATACGTGTAACAAAGTTGGATGCACGGATGTTGAGCATTTTCACCTTGGGGAAAGTGACCTCAATTTAATGCAGTGTCTCTCTAATGCGGGTACAGAGCATCGGAAGTATATGAGAATGATGCCGGTTTATGTGAGGATTACTGCTCCTTTATATTGGTGGAAGGAAATGGATACCTACATGGTCGGCAGGGTTCAAAACTCCTGTAGTACGATGCACAAAATTCACGCAAAGGAGTTTACACTAGAGGATTTCAGTTGTGAACATATTTGCATAAGACAGTCGATGGATGTATTGAAAGACACTATTGATGCATTAAATGTATTCAGAAATGTTTATCTGAACGGTGGTAATTTACGTTATGAAAACGGCAACATAAAATGCTTTGGTAAAAAAGATAAAGAAATCTGGTGGCAGATGATTCAGCTTCTTCCGAGCAGCTATAACCAGACTCGTAACGTTATGCTGAACTATGAGGTGCTGGCTAATATTTACAGACAGCGGAAGAATCATAAGCTGGATGAGTGGCGAGAGTTTTGCAGGCGGATTGAGTATTTACCGTATTCAGAGTTGATTACTGGCGGAGAAGAACGTAAGTTGTATTCAGATACTCAGATCTTCGCTGAAGCTGGACAGGAGTTGGTAAGAGGATTGAGAGCTGGAATTGGGATAATTGACGAAAATGATACACGGTGTGATAAATGTGAAAATTTTCGTGGCTGCTTGAACAATGGTGGTCTTGCTGATGTCACAACCGGTGATGATGTCGTGAAAAATGGTTTTAAAGGACAACATTATATTAACAAGCCGGGATACGATTGTCCAAAGGAGGGAAAATGAATGATGTTTACGGTGAGATTCTGGTTAATAGTATTTATATTTATTGATTTATTATTAGCATGGTGGTATGCGAAATGTCGTGACATCTGTAAAGTCATTATATTCTGTACAGTCGCTTTAGGTGATATGATGAGCCTTTATATGTAAGGAGGAATCAAAAATGAAATTTAAAGATTTATTAGACAAAGTAAGAAGCAAACAGGAAATTAATATCTATGTTGGTAGTCTTTTCATTTGCACAATGACTGCGGCATTAGCTGGTACATACTTATCTCCTACACTGATATGCGCGGAGATTTTTGCCTTAGAACCAAACCCGTCATCTCCGGATGTGTTTGACGTATATCTTGACGTCTCTAGAAATGATAAATCGTCGCGTAAGGAACAGTTCCTATAATGAGAAAATATTAAGGAGGAATTCATCTTATGCGAACAATTAAAAATATTTTATCAGGAATAATTATATTTATTTTTGGATTAGAAGTTGGAGGCTTTGGTATGTGGTATATGACCATGAAAGCCATCCGAGAACCAAGGAAATATTCTGATGAACATTTAAAAAGATGAGAAGCAATAAGACATTAGACTCAGCGTTAAATACGTTGAGTCTTTTGTTTTTATTTAAAACATTATAATAGGAAGGAAAATTTCAAAATGAAGAAAAAACTCAAAATTATGTTACTCGTAACTTTATGTATTTGTCTTATTGGTGGAGCTACTGGGTGCGCTTTGCTTGATGACACTATTAATGACATCAAAGGTGATTTGGTTGGTAATGGCTATACGATTCGTACGTATGATAACTATGGCAATAAGGTCATGACGACTGTCGGCGATAAGATCAACGTTCAGGGCAATCCTGTAGAGACATCTTCTTATAGTAGTGACGGATCAGTTGTAACAGGTTATGAAATGTCTTCTGTAATTACTATTAACATTGACGGTAAAGAAATTCAGAGTTGTGGTGATACCTGTATATTTGAGCAAGACGGGTTACAGCCAGATGTGAATTTTGTACAGACTGATATTTATAGTCATTCCACCGGTAAAATTACTGATAACACATACGTAGCTGGAATTGTGAATACATACAAAAATTATTTTGGTAAGTCACGAGTAGTAGTTATTAAGTCTCAGTTGGGGCAGCCTATCGTGGCATATTCTGGAGACGAAGTGTATTGGAAAATTCCTAAGAAGTTACCGAAGATGACCAAATTGATGATCGATGGAAAAGCTCTGTACATTCATAGAGCTAACTTCCAGATCATTGATATACCATTGTTAAATTGAGGAGATTTGAAATGAGAGGTAAATCACCAGATCCGGGACGGTCAGTTAAAGCAATTAAGAGAGACAAACAAAGACGTTATGCCGGTTTGGAATACTACGGGAAGACCGCCGATATGAGCTGGTTCCGAAGAAAACCGTACGATATTAAGCAGAATAGAAAAGGAGATGACTATCATGGAACATCTTATAAGCAAAATAGCTGATATTTCTAAACGAGAAAACTGTTCTATATTTTTAGGCATTACTCCAGATAACAAAATTATTATTTCGGTTCTTGTTAAAAGACGTATTATGCGAAAAGTTGATGCCGACCAGTCTGAAGAGTGTATTTTGAACATTATTATGGAAGCGATTAAAACATCTGAGAGAGGAGTAACGTTATGACAGGAAATGAATATCAGGAATTAGCAGCTAGAACTATTAATACAGATTTATATGCTGAAGAGTGGGGAAATGCACGCACTTCATGGTATGGTCGGAGAAATTGGAGAGATTCATTCTATTTATCAGAAAATGTATCAGGGACATGCTGCCGACGATGAGCATATTAAGAAAGAATTGGGAGATTTACTTTGGTTCATTGCTGAGTATTGTTTCGCTAAAGAGTGGAATCTGGATGATATTATGCAGATGAATATTAACAAGCTTAAAGAAAGATATCCAGATGGATTTAAAGTAGAGCAGTCATTACATAGAAAGGTAGGTGATATTTAATGAGCAAACAAATGACGGTTGATCAGTTATTAGAAAAACTCAGTAGTATTTCTCGAAGTGGTCATGGCGACATGCCTATAGTTTTAGGTGAAAAATATCCATTGTTAGATGACGCTATAGGGGTTTGTTTTTACGAACACAAACTGCAGATTAGAAACACATATTATGACAAGAAGTTGGCGGAAGCATTGAGAAAAGCATCTGAGAATATGGAACGTGTATATAGGACGTATTTAGATGATTGTTATAAAGCCGGTATGGAGATGGAGGAAGACACTCAATGACGATTTTAATCTATACAGATCGAGGTAAAGACTTATACGATACATTCGATTACCTGATAAGAGGAATTCAAGAATATATTGATGAGCAGAAATGGAAAGTAAACTATTCTCATAGTCGTATTTCAATTAAATCAAAAAATTGATTCAAAGGAATTACTCATAGTTAGCAGATGTGCAGATCCGAATAAGGTTAGAGGGTTAAATCCGGACTATTTCTATAGCACTTCACCACAAGTCGAAGAATATTTGAAAGCTCGCGGAAGCGCCACTTTATATCGAATTGCCTTTGTTAAAGCTGTAGTATTGAATTTTATGAAGGAGGAATAACTTATGTTAATTTTAATTCATAGATCGTCAACCGATGATATGCGTCTGACAATTAGAAATTTAGGAACTGAACTGGTAGGACGATATGATACCGGTGTTCGTTACACTGACCGAGCTATCCACATCGATACAAATCTTACATACAAACATATTGATATTTTTGGACGATGCGGTAATCCGGTTCGATGTGAAGGATTGAAACCAGATTTTTGGTATTCAGATAGAAGAGACTTGGATCGGTGGTTCAAATCTCTGGGTAAAGAGGTAAACGGCATCAGACTGGATCACACGCAGGATGTTTTAAAAATTGTTGATATTCTTGTGAAAGATGGGGTGAAGAAATGCTGCTTATAGTATGTTTGGGTGCATATCTTTTCATTGGACTGATAATGACTATGCTTGCGTTAAAAGATAAGCGGATTGCTGATGATGTAAGCCGTCGTTCTTTTATTGGTCAGGTAACTGTGCTGTTGGTGTTTACTATAATATCACCCATTGTATTTATGTTGACTTTTTGTAAAATTTTAAAGGATATGCTGAGGTAGTGTTATGTCAAAAAGAGCTGAAATGAGAAGACTTCAACGGGAAGAAAAGAAAGCCAATACTGCCACATATAATCTCACACAGGCTCAGCTGGATGCTATTATCAGTGAGAAAATTGGTAATAAGATTGCTGAGACCAAGAAAGAGATTTACGAAGAAACTGTAAATACTGTTTTGGCGTTGGTGCTCACATTGCCGCTTGAGGTATTGATGGACCATTATTGGCAGAAGAGTTATAGACAGCGATTGCCGGGATTTGTAGATAAGGTTCTGGAGTATTATGGAAAGTGGCAGGACGGAGAGATTAATATAGAAGACCTCAAGAAAGACTTATGGGAGTTTGGTGGAATAAGACTTGAGGGAGCTACTATTGAGGAGGAGGGCATGAATGGAAAATGATATTCGCAGAAACGGGTCTGGATATGTGGACCCGACTGCATATAAAGCAATTAGAAATGCGACGAAAGAAGAGCGTAAAAGAGAGGTTGATCCGGAACAGAGATTCAATGACTTTCTTACAGCTATCTTTGCTATTTGTGATTTGTCGGATTTTCACATTGAAGAACGTATCGTTGTAAAAGATAAAAGAACTGGAAAAATTTGGAGGTGAACGGATATGATATTTGTGGTTAAATCTGGAATAAAAAGAGATAGATTTGATACTATAGGTCTTCGTGACAAACTTTATAAGGATTTGAATCAGGAAGGAAAACATCAGGTCGTTATGTTGCCAGATGATTGTACGTATGATGTTATTAATGATTATAGCAGTAAGGATGTAAAGGTCATCATCAAAGAGATTGAGAAAGGATGATTTGGAGTTGGGTGAAAAGAAACGTGGACGACACTCTGATAATCCCAAAAATCATTCTTATATGATGCGATTATCGGCAGGTGATATAAACAATTTGATTTTTATTCAGAACATTACAGGTAAATCTAAAGCTGATATTTTCAGGGATGGACTCAAAAATGAGTATGACAAAGCCATGAAAAAGTATCTATCAGAGTATTAATGTATATACAAAATTCAGTGTAGGTATTCCTAAGGGAATAGTTACGAATATAGGGTATTCCTATTGGACTATTTATGTATATACAAAATTCGAGAAAACTGGGGTGAAAATAGGTCAAAAAGCCTTAAAATTACCTGTTTTGGACTAAAAAATAAATTTTGTATATACAAATAAGCCATTTTTATATATCAGGGGAATACTACCCTATTATTAATATGATAAAAATTTAATAATATATAAAAGAATTAAATGCAGGTATTCCCCTAGGAATATTTTAGATCGGAGGCACAAACATGGAGATAATTAGCGAAACAGAAGCCATCGAAATTTTTAGTGACAATCTTCGTGATATTATGGAAGACGCTCGGATTAATCAGAGTGAGCTAGCCAGGGAGTCTCGATTGACCCAATGCACGATAAGTAAGTATTTGAATAAACAACGAATGCCAAGCATGAAAGCTATTATGAATTTGTGCTATGCGTTGAATTGTAGTTATCAGGATTTGTTACCAGATTATTATTTAGTGAGATAATTCGCTCAAATTACATTGCCTATTATGGAACCATAAGGTTTACATTTATATTTTAGGAGGAAACATAAACATGAAGAAAGTAAAAGATTTTATCAAGGAGCACAAATGGACAATCATTGGCGGAACTGTTGGCGGAGCTTTATGCGGTTTGGGCTGTTATGCTGGTTATAGCTATTGCTTTAGACATGAATTGGTTTTAGATGATGGAATTGCGAAAAATGTAATCGTCGATGCCATTAAGCGATATACCTATTATACTAAAGTCTATGGTAGAGCTATGGAACCAGATAACGGATATAAACCAACTGAACTCGGACAGCTTGGCAAAGATATGATAAAAGTTGGAGTTCCTGCCGATAAGGTATTTACTCACTTTATTGCTATAGGTAGTCCAGACAAAAAATAAAACTTTATATTCTAAGAACAGGGCGCTAAATTTACAGGCGCTCTTTCTTTTGGCTTGAAAGGAGTAATGATGAGCGATTTCGATACGAAGCGCGATGGAGTTAGATGTGAGATTATTGAGACTGGTGAGGTATTTAATTCTCTTCAGGCGTGTGCCGACAGGCTTGGTGTGAGTGCACGTTGGCTTAATAGAGTGAGTCAAGGCAAAGGCGTGTACTCCGTACATGGATACCATATTAAGAGATCTGACCTTAAGCCATCTGTTAAACGTGGTGGACGACCTGGCGTGAGAGTACGATGTCTTGAGACCGGAGAAGTATTTAACTCCATCACAAGTTGTGCCGAAGCTATTGGCGGATCACCTAGCAAAATTCATGAGGCTATGCATGGCAACAATTATAGACATAGTCATCGTGGTTTGCACTTTGAACAGTATAAAAAATAGACCTGGGAAAAAAACATGTAGAGCGAAAATTACATGGACTTTAATAGGGAGAGATAGCATAACCGTCATTTTGGTAGTTACGTTATCTTTTATTTTTTGGACTCTTAGCTCAGTCCGGTTAGAGCAACCGCCTCATAAGCGGTATATCCTCGGTTCAAATCCGAGAGAGTCCATCTCATGAAAGGAGAAACCATGAGAGAGAACCAATATCAAGCAGGATTAAAGAAACGTTTGAAAGCCATGTTTCCAGGATGCATGATAACCAAACTTGATTCGAGCGATACTCAGGGTATTCCGGATTTGCTTATTTTATATAAAGATAAGTGGGCTGCCCTTGAGGTGAAGAAAAGTGCGACAGCATCACATCGACCGAATCAGGATTATTATGTGTCTAAAATGAACGACATGTCATTTTCGCGGTTCATATACCCAGAGAACGAGGAGGAAGTTTTAGATGAACTTTATAAAACATTCGAATCTTAGCGGACATGCTCCGTTCAGCCCATCGCAACCAGCGTGGCTGAGATATGATGACAACAAAGCTATCAGATATTTGATTGCTAAACAGGCATCCGAAAGAGGTACACGACTTCATGCGTGGGCTAAAGAAACAATTGATATGAAAATCAAACAGCCTCGGTCCAAGAAAACTTTGTATGCATATGTAAATGATGCAATTGGTTTTAGAATGGATACCGAGGTTATTTTATATTATTCTCCAAACTTTTGGGGAACTGCAGATTCTATCTGTTTCAGGAACAATCTGTTAAGAATCCATGATCTTAAAACTGGAACAGGTCCAGTACATGAAGAACAGGTTCTTGTGTATGCAGCATTATTCTGCTTGGAATATAAAATTCGTCCAGGTGACATAGAGATTGAATGCCGTATTTATCAGAACGACGACATCCGTGTGATTCGTCCGACTGCGGAAGATATTGTTCCAATTATGGATAAAATTATACATCTTGACGAAATCATTAATCAGTCAGTTGAGGAGGGTTAATGCTATGAATCCAATAGCAGAAGAAATTGAATCATACATTGGATCGGCTTCAATGTCTGGTAAAGACTTTCTTGAACATTATGGAATTAAGAGACGTTCTGGACGTTATCCGTGGGGATCAGGTAAAGAACCATATCAGTCTGGTAGAGACTTTCTCGGTCGAGTTGAAGAAATGCGTAAACGTGGTTTTACTTACATCGATGAGGATGGAAAGGCATGGACCGGAGATCCAGCCATCGCTAAGGCATTTGGATATTCTACTACTGATTTTAGAACTGTTTATGCTATTGCAAAAGATGAGCGTAGATCTGATATGGTTGCTACAGCTCGGCGATTGAAAGAGAAAGAAGGCATGAACAATTCTGAAATCGGAAGAAAGATGGGAATTAACGAATCTTCTGTAAGATCATTACTTGATCCCAATTCTGAGTATAAGATGAAACAGGCTAGAGAGACCGCTAAGTTTCTTAAAGAGCAGGTTGACAAAAAAAAAATGGTTGACGTTGGAGCTGGTGTTGAAAGAGATCTTAATATTTCTAAAGAGAAATTGGATCAGGCTCTGTTTATGCTGCAGGCCGAGGGCGGTTATGAAGTTTATGGCAATCGTTTCCCACAGGCTACGAATCGTAATCAGATGACAACTCAGAGAGTGTTATGTGTTCCTGGAACAAAGCACAGTGATATTTACGAGTACGACAAAATCCAGACGGTTAAAGATTATATTTCCAGAGACGATGGACAGTCATTCGAAAAGAAATTCCATTATCCAGAGAGTCTTGATTCAAGAAGACTCGCTATCCGTTATAAGGAAGATGGCGGAATTGAGAAAGATGGACTGGTTGAGCTTCGCCGTAATGTACCAGATTTGTCACTTGGAGAATCAAGATATTCTCAGGTTCGTATCATGGTTGATGGAAAGAAATACATCAAAGGTATGGCGGTATACAAAGATGATGATAACTTCCCACCTGGAGTTGATGTAATCTTTAATACCAATAAGTCTAAATCTGTTCCGAAAATGGAAGTTCTTAAAGATATTAAGAAAGATCCAGACAATCCATTTGGATCACTTATCAAAGATGCTGATCAGGGTGGACAGTATTGGTACACAGATAAAGATGGCAAGAAGAAACTTGGACTCATTAATAAAAGATCCGATGAAGGTGACTGGAGTGACTGGAAAGATGCATTACCATCTCAGTTCTTGTCCAAGCAGTCAAAGGCTATGGCCGAGAAACAGCTTGCTATTGCTAAAGCAGATAAACAGGCAGAGTTCGACTCGATCATGGCCCTTACCAATCCAACTGTAAAGAAGTACTATCTCCATAAATTTGCAGAAGATTGTGATTCAGCAGCTGTGCATCTTAAAGGAGCATCGTTACCTGGACAGAAGTATCATGTAATCTTACCGGTTACATCTTTGAGTGATAGAGAAGTTTATGCGCCCGGCTATCCAGATGGTAGTAAACTTGCTCTTATTCGATATCCGCATGGTGGTACATTCGAGATTCCTATTTTAACTGTAAATAATAAGAACAAAGAAGCCATTAAAATGATTGGAAAGACTTCTGTTGATGCTATTGGCATTAATAGTAAGGTTGCTGAGCGTTTATCAGGAGCTGACTTCGATGGCGATACAGTCATGTGTATTCCAACACATGATAGAACCGGTAAAGTTAAGATTACTTCTACGCATTCATTGAAAGGCCTTGAAGGATTTGATCCTAAGGTTTCATACGGTGGTGAGAAGAAGGTAGATGCTGATGGAACGGAACACTGGTATCGCAATGGCTTAGAATACAAGCTCATGAAGAAGACTGATACCGAAATGGGTAGGATTTCAAATCTTATTACTGATATGACACTTGCTGGAGCCGGTGAAGATAAGATCGCCAGAGCAGTACGTCATTCAATGGTAGTCATTGATGCCGAGAAGCATCATCTTGATTACAAACAGAGTGAAAAAGATAATAATATCTCGGCATTGAAGCAGGAGTACCAAGGAAAGAGTACTGGTGGTGCGACTACTATTATTTCTCGAGCTAAAGGTGAAGTTGACGTTGATAAGAGACAAGGAACACCTAAGTATAATATTAAGGGTAAGGAGTGGTATGATCCTTCTCGCCCCGAAGGCGCCCTGATTTATAAGAGAGCGGATGACGCTACTTATACTACTCATCGACTCAATAAGAAAACTGGCGAAATGGAAGAAGTAGTTGCTACTCGTACAACAAAGAGTACAAAAATGGCAGAAACCGACGATGCTAATACTTTGGTATCTCAGTACCGACACCCCATGGAGCTGGTATATGCCGACTACGCCAACAGCATGAAGCATTTGGCTAATCAGGCCCGTATTGAAGAGGATAGAGCTGGTAAGATAGCCTACAACAAGGAAGCCAAAAGAAAATATCAGGCAGAATTCGATAGCCTTACTCGTAAATTGGCCGTTGCTGAATCAAATACGCCAAGAGAACGTGCTGCTCAGCGTATGACTTATGCGATTGTTCAAAAGAAGCAGAATGACGCTAAAGAAGCTGGTGAAGTCATGAAAGCTAAAGATGTGAAGAAAGCATCTCAGCAGGCATTAACCCGTTATCGTGAGGAAGTTGGATCAATTCCAAGAAAAGATAGAAACATTGTCATCACCGATAATGAGTGGAAAGCTATTCAGGCAGGAGCTATTTCAGAAAATACTTTAAAACGAATTCTTAATAATTGTGATCCTGATTCATTAAGACAAAAAGCAATGCCAAAAGCAACACATGAATTGAATCAGGCCAAAATTAATCGTATTAAAGCGATGTCAGCTTCTTATACAATTCAGCAGATTGCTGATAAGCTTGGTATTTCCACTTCAACAGTTTCCAAATATTTGAAAGGAGTGAACTAAATGTCTGATTACAGATTAACAACATTTGATAATCCTTACGATCCGTTCGAGCAGTTCACTCTTTGGTGGCTGTTTGACAATGAAAAAGGTTACAACACTTGCGGAAAGCTTGATCGAATTTCGCATTTTACCGATGATATGTCAGACAAAGAGATCGATGAAGAACATGAGCGAGCAATTGATGAGATTATTGATAATGATTTCTTAAATATTTATAAGAAAGTTCCAAGAAAAGCGAATACAACCGCTGCGACGGCGTAGGTCGATGATCTGACCATAGAGGGGGTATCCGAAAATCACACCCCCTCCCTGCATCGCGCCGGTCTTTATTTTTTCTCCGGAGGGATTTTTCGGAATTGGTTTGTAGTTTCATACAGCATGCAGAGGGATTCGTAGACACATTGCTTTTGTACTCCTCGCGTGAATAAAACGGTTTTCTCCTAAAGTGGTTCTGTAGTTTGAAATAAAAGTCTGCGGATTCTTCTACATACTGTATGAAAAGTGTAAAAAATGTTTGGGAAAATTAAGTATAAGTAATACGAATGGAGCCAAAAATGAGAAAATTAAATTTTAAAGTTGATAAACAGAGGTTATCTAAAGTCGGTAACTTCGAACATATTGTTAAAGGAACTAAAGGTTTTTTGCAATGTGTATTTTCTTTCGACGAAGAAAACAATTGGAAAGATTATAACATCGTGGCAGTGTTTGAAGCCGGAAATGTTGAGTGTGCAGCAATTGTCGATAATAATGCATGTATGGTACCCAATGAAGTAACAGATTCGAGATGCTTTAAAATCAGGCTGATAGGATTAAAAGAATCCCAACGTATTACGACTAACAAAGAATTGATAAAACAGGAGGAATAGTATGCCATCGTTAAACGAAGTATTAAGCACCCTCTCTGGTAAAGCGGAAATTTCTTATATATCGGTCAATCCAATAACAAGGGTTATGACTGTACCAGAAGAGTATAAAGATTTGGGGGTTGAATCTGACAAGGATGTCAGAAGACTGTGGTTTAAATTTCCCAAAATAGTCGAAGACGACATCGATTTATCAGCACTTACTTTATATATTAATTATAAAAATGCTGCAGGAAACCTGGACTCATACCTTATTGAGGATATGAGTGTCGAAGAAGATTGTATTAAATTCTCATGGCTATTATCGAGAAACGTTACAAAGTCTAAAGGAACGGTTAGTTATATTGTGTGCGGAAAGAAAAGCAGTAATGGGAATATTATTGCCGAATGGAATACACGAGTTTCTAATGGAACCGTTAGCGAGGGACTCGAGACATCTGCGTCAATCGAAACCGAGAATGCTGATGTGATCGAACAGATTCTTTTGAAAATCGGCTCGGTTCCAAGCGATGAACCAAATAAACAAGAGAATCAGGTTCTTACCGCAAAATCAGACGGGACTACATCATACGAATATCCGGCATGTATGCCTATATCTAAAAAAAAAGGATATACAAAAACATCTTCTGTTGATATTGAAATTGAGATTTACCCAGAAGATGGCACTCAGGCTTTTCTGACTGATGAATATGGAAAATACGTTTTTAGTTATTGGGTTACCGATGGATCAGGTTCTTCAGTAAAGAAAACTATCAACGGAGCTTTATCAATTAATCCAGGAAATATTGTGATTATTAAATACAATCCTTACATTGATGACTCAGAACCAAAAGCATCAATCCGAGTCGACATCATCGGGGATAGCGATTTGTCCAATATATATGCACGTAGCTACATCAGCAATGCTTCGGACGAATGGATGGATAATTCGGTATCCGTACATTCGATATATGACTCTAACGATAATGCTAGTGCTAATTCTGGAAAAGCGATATGCGAGACCTGTTCAGGACATAATTTTGGCATTTTAAATGATGCATTAGTTCTTAATTTAGAATCATCAAGAGGCTATGGTAAAGCGTTAGTTATCGAAGGATCAGGTATTGGAGTATACTCATACGATCTACGTAATATGACCGCTGAAAAAACTGATAAATTTATTGGCTATGAGTCATCCGATGTAATGTTCCAAATAAGGAAATCGGATAATGGAGAATACACATGTACACCAAGTCTGGCCGATGTCAAACCATCGGCACCTTGGTATGCACACGTTATGTATGTTTCTGATGATGATAACACCGCATATTATGGAGATGTATCATCATCAGATTCAAAAGGTATTCATTTCAGAATTTTGAAAAATCTTACCGAAACTATGGATATTACGATTAACCATAATGACGGCAGTGTTACAGTTGAAACTAAGGCTCTGAATCAAAATAGTGGAGATAATGCATAAAGTCGTATCTAAATGATGAAAGAAGGTGATGTAAAGTATGCCAAAAGTAAAAACAATTAGCACAAAAAGCAGACCTGCGTTGTCTCCGGAAAATAGAGATAAACAGTTAGTATCACTTGCTGTCGACTGTGCTGAGAAGCAATTACGAGAGGGTACTGCATCCCCTTCAGTTATTGTGCATTATTTAAAAATCGGTTCTGAAAAAGAGCGTTTGGAGAATGAACGACTTAGAGAGGAAAATAAACTTCTTAAAGCTAAAACGAAAGCAATAGAAGATGCTGCTGACACCAAAGCGGCTTATGAGAATGTTATCAAAGTGATGCGCGAATACGCCGGATATGGAGATATCGAAGATGAATATTAGAACATATTCCGAGTTGATAGTATTGCCGTCTTTTAAAGAGCGATACAAATATCTGCGACTTGGTGGAGCTGTTGGGGAGGAAACTTTTGGATGTGATCGTTATCTAAACCAGATATTTTACAAGTCGAAAGAATGGTTTGCCGTGCGTGATGAAGTTATTCTCAGAGATAATGGATGCGATCTTGCTATTCCAGGGAGAGAGATACTAACACGTGCAATTATTCATCATATGAATCCGTTGTCTAAAGCGGATATTCTAAACAGGACTGATTTCCTACTGAATCCAGAATATTTGATCTGTGTATCGAAGAGAACACATGACGCGATTCATTACAGCGACGACAGTATTTTGTTACCAGATATTTTAGTAGAACGCACACGGAACGATACATGTCCGTGGAAACGATGAGCGAGGAATAAGAGCATGGACGAAAGTATTTTATTATCAATAAAGAGTCTACTCGGGTTAACCGAAGATTATACGGCATTTGATACACAGATAATCATGCATATTAATTCTGTCATACTAATTCTCAAACAACTCGGAGTATGCGAGAAGGCTTACATTGTAAAAGACAAAACTGATTTATGGAGTGAGTTCTTACCCGAGGATAAAGATTTCGAAGCGGTTAAATCATATGTCTATATGAAAGTACGTCTCTTATTTGACCCACCGACTACATCTGTTGTAGCTGATAGTATGAATAGAACAATTGCCGAATTGGAATGGCGATTGAATGCTGAAGCGGAAGGATAGGAGGTGAATCAAAATGAATAATGATGAATTAATGCACTATGGTGTTCTTGGGATGCATTGGGGTGTTCGGCGATACCAGAATAAAGATGGTAGTTTAACCACTGCTGGACACAAACGTGCGGCCAAACTTGCCAGTGAGTACACAAAACTGACTGGTTCAAAAGTAAAGAAAACCGAAACGACTTCTTCATCTGGAAAAAGCTCTAGTAAGACAAAAGCGAAATCCATTAGCGAGATGTCTAATCAGGAGATTCAGGATAAGATTAATCGCATAAGACTTGAGAATGATCTCAAATCTGTGAGTCCAAAAACAGTTTCTGCCGGGCAGAAATTTACTAGAAAAGTAATGAACGATGTTATAACTCCAGCAGCTACGGACATCGGAAGGCAGCTAGCTAAATCGATGTTTGCTGATGGCGTGAACAAAGCTTTTAATCTTGAAGGAGAGAATAAAGTATACGCAAATAATAAAAAGAAATAGGTGAAATGCAATGGCATTATCGAACACCGCGGTACCGAGATACTACGGCATGTTTCGAGATGCCGTTATCAGAGGCGAAATCCCGGTTAACGAAGAAATCTCATTAGAGATGAACCGGATTGACGGCTTGATAGCCGATCCGACCAAATATTATGATGATAAAGCAGTTGAGGGTTTTATTAAATACTGCGAAAATGAGTTGACCCTTACGGACGGCGATGACCTTCATTTATTGGATTCATTTAAGCTTTGGGCTGAGGAAATCTTTGGATGGTATTACTTTGTTGATCGAAGTATTTACATACCATCCCAGAATGGTCATAGCGGGAGAGGTCACTATGAGACCAGGCGTATAAAGAAACGTCTTATATGGAAACAGTATTTAATTGTAGCCAGAGGTGCTGCTAAATCAATGTATGCGTCGTGCATACAGAACTACTTTTTAAATGTCAACGCACAGACAACCCATCAGGTGACAACTGCCCCCACGATGGCTCAGGCCGAAGAAGTGATGTCGCCAATCAGAACTGCCATAACGAGGGCACGTGGTCCACTATATAAATTTCTTACGGAGGGTTCTCTCCAAAACACCACAGGTTCAAAAGCTGACAGGGTTAAACTTGCCAGTACGAAAAAAGGAATACAGAATTTTCTTACGGGATCGCTACTTGAAGTTCGTCCGATGTCAATTGATAAACTTCAGGGATTGCGTGTTAAGATTGCGACTGTTGATGAATGGCTATCCGGTGATGTACGAGAAGATGTCATCGGAGCTTTACAACAGGGTGCTGCGAAAGAGCAGGGCGGAGGCAAGAATGATGATTACCTAATTGTAGCGATTAGCTCAGAGGGTACTGTTCGTAATGGTTCCGGCGATACAATCAAAATGGAACTTATGAAAATCCTGAAAGGTGAATATAACGATCCGCATACATCAATCTGGTGGTACAAGCTTGACTCTATCGATGAAGTCGGAAACCCAGATATGTGGATTAAAGCCAATCCAAATCTAGGTGAAACAGTCAGTTATGAGACTTATCAGGCAGATGTGGAACGAGCCGAGAATAATCCATCAGCAAGAAACGACATTCTTGCAAAGCGATTTGGAATCCCGATGGAAGGTTTCACATATTACTTCACATATGAAGAAACTTTACCACATCGCCGAAGAGAGTTTTGGCAATTACCGTGTTCTCTTGGCGCAGATATGTCGCAAGGTGATGACTTTTGTTCTTTCACATTTCTATTCCCATTAGCAAATGGTGCTTTTGGCATTAAGACCAGAAATTACATTACGGAGCTTACATTAAATAAACTCCCTTCTGCTATGCGGATTAAATATGATGAATTTATAAAAGAGGGAAGCCTGATTGTCATGCCGGGTAATATCTTAGACATGTCCCAAGTGTATGACGAACTTGATACTTATATAGAAGAATCGGGTTACGATGTGAGATGCTTCGGATATGATCCATATAACGCAAAAGAGTTCGTAGAACGATGGGAACGAGAAAATGGACCTTTCGGAGTTGAGAAAGTTATACAGGGAGCTAAAACCGAATCTGTGCCGTTGGGGGAATTGAAGAAATTGTCTGAAGAAAGAATGTTGCTTTTCGATGAAGCTCTTATGACTTTTACCATGGGTAACTGCATTGTTATGGAAGACACCAATGGTAATAGAAAATTATTAAAGAAACGTCACGAAGCTAAGATCGACGCTGTTGCAGCGATGATGGATGCTTTTGTGGCATTTAAGATAAATCGAGAAGCTTTTGAGTAAGGAGAATGGATATGAATGACGATGAATTAATGCACTATGGTGTGCTTGGTATGCACTGGGGTGTAAGGAAGAATCCATCTAAAGCTTTTTCCAAGGCTACCAAGAAGGCTGATAAGCTTAATCGAAAAGTTGATAAAGCTCAGAACAAATTGGATAAAAGAAATGTCAAATTTGATAAAGTATATAAACGCTATACCGGATTTGGATTTGCCGGACGAGGTGACTTAGCTGGATCAGCTCAAAGAAAACGTGGAGCTGAACGGAAACTGATAAAGAGAACTAAAAAAGCTCAGCGTTGGATATCTAGTATGGAGAAAAACTTTAGCGATGTTAGTATCAAAGCTATTGACAGTGAAGTTATTGCTAATGGTAAAACATATGCGGACATGCTGTTGAAAGATTAAGAGGTGAACTATGCGGACATTACTTTTTGAAGTCAATGGACAGTCTTTGAGTAAAGTCGGCAATTTTTCCGGCATCATCCGTGGTTCTAAACAGTATTTGAAATGTGAATTTTTTCGAAAAAGTTCGAAGATGATGTCAATCCAGGTACTATCATATCAAAATATGGATTTGTTAACATTTCTGATGAGACATTATCCTAATATTTTTAATTAACAGGAGAAAAACAAAATGGAATTTAATATCAAAACCAGGCTTGCACATGCTTGGAATGCTTTTATGAATAACAAAGATCCGACATATCAAGGCATTGGTCCGGGTTATTCTTTACGTCCTGACCGTCCACGGTTGGGGCATGGAAATGAACGATCGATTGTTTCAGCAATATTCAATAGAATTGCCCTTGATGTAGCAGCTGTTGATTTCAAACATTGTAAGCTGGATTCATCAGGTCGTTTTTCAGAAGAAGTTGATTCAGGACTGAATAGTTGTTTAAATCTTCAAGCGAATATTGACCAGTCTGGACGAGCATTTATTCATGACGTTGTCCTGTCGATGTTTGACGAGGGGGTAGTAGCTATTCTACCGGTAGACACTTCTTTTGATCCAAAGATAACAAATTCGTATAGTATTGACTCTGTGCGTACCGCAAAAATTCTTGAATGGTATCCAAAGCATGTTCGACTCCGAGCTTATGATGACACAAAAGGTGAAAAACGAGATATTCTCATGCCGAAAGATCAGGTCGCTATTATTGAAAATCCATTATATGCAGTTGTTAATGAACCGAACTCTACCTTACAGAGATTGATGAGAAAACTTAGATTATTGGATGCGACAGACGAACGAACGGCATCCGGTAAACTGGATTTAATCATTCAGCTTCCGTATGTGACGAAAACTCAGGCACGTAGAGAACAGGCTGAACGACGAAAACAGGACATGGAAAATCAGCTTGCGAATTCCCAGTACGGAGTTGCCTATATCGATGGCACCGAGAAAGTGATACAGCTTAATCGGTCTTTGGAGAATAATCTTCTAAAGCAGGTCGAATACTGGACCAACATGCTTTACAGTCAGCTTGGAATTACTCAGTCGATTCTTGACGGAACAGCTGATGATAAAACTATGCTGAACTACAATAATCGTACAGTTGAGCCAATAGCGGCGGCGATTGTTGATGAACTTAAACGTAAATTTCTTACCAAAACAGCCCGTTCACAAGGGCAGTCTATTAAATATTTCAGAGATCCATTCCGACTGGTTCCAGTCAATGAAATCGCAGAAATTGCAGACAAATTTACACGAAACGAAATCATGACATCTAATGAGATGCGACAGGTTATCGGCATGAAACCATCCGATGATCCTAAGGCTGACGAATTACGCAATAGTAACATTAGTCAGTCAAAGCAGGATGCACAGAATTCCGTTCCGGTGATAAAAACTGAAGAGAGGAGAGAAAGTCAAAATGGGTAGTAATTGTGACTTTAGCGGATATGCCACTCGTAATGATTTACTTTGCGGTGATGGTAGGACAATCCGTAAAGATGCATTCAAAGGAAATGATGGATGCAAAGTGCCATTAATTTGGAATCATCAGCACAATGATCCGAAGGCAGTGCTTGGACATGCAGTTCTTGAAAACCGTGATGACGGTGTTTATGCATACGGTGTATTCAATGACAGTGAGCAGGGACAGGCTGCTAAAAAACTTGTGCAGAATGGGGATGTAAGATCCCTTTCAATTTGGGCTAATCAGCTCAAACAGATCGGTAAAGATGTAATCCACGGAAATATCAGAGAACTCAGCCTCGTATTGGCAGGAGCTAACCCTGGTGCTTACGTGGATTTTATTATGTCTCATTCTGCAGATGGAGAAGAGGAGCTTGAGGCTTCTTGGGATGAAAACATCATGCTTTATCATTCTGCAGATTCTGAAGGAAAAGGAGAAAACAACGTGGCAGACGAAAACAAAGATCCGAAACAGAAACCGGATGAAAACAAAGACAAAACTATCAAGGAAGTATACGAAACCCTTTCTGATGAGCAGAAAGAGGCAGTGAATGCGATGCTCGGGTTAGCACTCGAAGCAGGTACTTCTGAAGAAGATAACGAAGATGAAAAAGGAGGAAATGTAGTGAAACATAACGTTTTTGACAACGAAGAAAGAGGACAGGCTACTCAGTCTGTTCTGAGTCACTCTGATGAGACGGCCATTTTATCTATGGCAAAACAGAGCAATGTTGGTTCACTGAGAACAGCAATGAATATCTTTGCTGAAGAACACAGCGGCACATTAGCTCACGGCGTATTCGATGACGAAGTTGAGAAACTGTTCCCAGAATATGAGCTGCTGAAAAAAGGCGAGCCGGATACTCTCACAAGAGATCAGTCCTGGATTGAAGCTGCTATGGCTAAAATCCATAAGAGTCCGATAACTCGCATCAAAACTCGTCAGGCAGATGCTCGTATTGCCGAGCTGAAAGCTAAAGGTTACCAGAAGAAAGGTGATTACAAGAAAGAGATGGCCAAGATCAAGTTGCTGTCTCGTACAACAGATCCGCAGACCGTGTATATTAAAGATACTCTGCAGCGTGATGACATTGTGGATATTACAGATTTCGATGTAGTTGCATATCAGTGGAACATCATGAGACAGACTCTGAACGAAGAACTTATTATGGCTGCGATGGTGGGTGATGGTCGTGAAGACGGTGATCCGGATAAAATTCATGAAGATCATATCCGTTCTATCTGGAACGATGACGAGCTGTATACAATTCATCAGACAGTAGATTTCGATAAAGCTAAACAGGAACTTCAGGGTTCTAATACAGGTGCTAACTTTGGTGAGAACTATATCAAAGCCGAAGCTATTCTTACTGCATCTCTGTATGCGCGTGAGAAGTACAAAGGATCAGGTTCACTTGATTTCTACTGTACACCACATCTGCTTAACGTGATGCTTCTGGCTCGTGATCTGAACGGTCGTCGTATTTATGATTCTAAAGCTGATCTTGCTGCAGCACTCAATGTAAACTCCATTGTTACTGTTGAGCAGTTCGAGGGTCTCGAAAGAACCGATAGTGAGACTAATAAGCATAAACTGCTTGGCCTGTTTGTAAATCTCGGAGACTACCAGTTTGGTGCTGCTAAGGGTGGCGAAGTATCTAAGTTCGATAACTTTGATATCGATTTCAACCAGTACAAATATCTGCTTGAGACAAGACTGTCTGGTTCTCTTACAAAGGTATATTCTGCTATTGCTCTTGAAGAGAATGTAGCGTAATTATACCTAGAGGTTAGTTGAAACAAACTTTAAATATTATAAAGGAGATTAAGAACATGAAAGCTATGTTATCACAGCCGATGGCTGGAAGAACCGATGCTGAAATTATTGCAACCAGAGAAAAAGCAGTCAAGGCTTTAAAAGAAAAAGGATATGAGATTGTAAATACACTTTTTACAGATGAATGGTACAGCAAAGAAAATATGGAAGAACGAGGCGTTGTTCAAATTCCGTTATGTTTTCTTGCCAAATCATTAGAGAACATGAGCTTGTGTCATGCCGCTTATTTCTGCAAAGGCTGGGAAAATGCCAGAGGATGTAAAATAGAACATGACGCAGCAGTAGCCTATGGGCTTGATATTATCTATGAAGAATAAGGAGATTAAGAACATGGAAGTAATGTACATGAACGCTGGCGATAAAAATATCGCGGTAAGAAAAGTGTATGCCAAAGCGGATGGTGTAGCATATGCGGAATCCACCTTTAAAACAAAGCTGACTCCAGACGAACTGGAAGACGCTTTCTATAAAGGAATGGTAGTGATCGATGCCGCAGGCGTAGCTTATCGCCCGATTAGCTGTAAAGTAGCTTCAAAAGTTGTGACTGTTACATATGCCACAACTGATACCACACCTACAGCTGCTAAACTCGCCACAGTTAAGGCAGAGTGATTCCGGGAGGACAATTGTATGAGCAAATGGTTTGGTAAAATCGGCTATGCTGTCACCAACGAGACGGAGCCGGGCTTATGGGAAGGAGCAATTCTCGAACGCGAATATTATGGTGATATGACCTATGATCGCAGAAAAAGACAGACATCTGGCGGTATTAATGACAATATCTTACTCGCGAATGTGGTTAGTATTTTAGCCGATCCATTTGCTATCGAAAATTGTTCTCACATGGCTTATGCCGAAATTATGGGTACTAAGTGGAAAATCTCAGAAGTTGAGGTCCAGTATCCAAGATTAATCTTGACTATAGGAGGTGTCTGGAATGGGAACACGACTGGAACTACAGAGCAAACTTGAAGAGTTGCTTGGGTGCAGACATGTTTACTATCAGTCCCCCGAATCAGTCAAAATGGAATATCCCGCAATAAGGTATTCCAGAAGTAGGATAGATTCAGAACGTGCTGATGATACGGCATATCTGAAACACAAACGATACGAGCTAATTGTGATATCAAGAAAACCTGACGAGCCTGTCATTGGGAAGTTGCTGGAATTGCCATACTGCTCATTCGGGACAAGCTATAAATCAGATAACTTATATCACGATACGCTCGTTTTATATTTTTAAGGAGGATTAATAAATGCCTAAACTTACATGGGACCAGGCTGGTGAACGTTTGTATGAAACTGGTACCAGCAATGGTGTTCTTTATCCATTCGAAAATGACAAATATGGAGCTGGTGTAGCTTGGAATGGTCTGACTAAAGTATCAGAAAACCCAAGTGGCGCTGAGCCTACAGCACTTTATGCTGATAACGGAAAATATCTTAACATTCTTTCTGCCGAGACATTTGCTGCAACTATATCTGCATACATGTATCCGGATGAGTTCAAGAAATGCATCGGTGAGGAAGAAGTAGTTGCTGGTATGGCTATCGGACAGCAGGACCATCAGGTGTTCGGTTTCTCATATAAGACACTTATCGGCAGTGATACAAAAAATACCTCACATGGATATAAAATTCATGTTGCATACGGCTGTACAGCAGCGGCAAGTCAGAAAGACTATGAAACTGTTAATGACAGTCCGTCCGCTGCAGAGATGAGTTTTGATGTATCTACAACACCGGTTGACGTTACTGGATTCAAACCAACTGCGACAATAGTGTTTGACTCAACCAAACTTTCAGAAGCGCAGATGAAAGCTGTCGAGGATGCACTCTATGGAACAGATCAGGCTGAGCCTAAACTTCCGTTACCAGATGAATTTAAGAAACTTATCCAGCAGGCAGCTGCGTAATTAAACGACAAACAAAGAAGAGCTCTAACCGCGTATATGGTTGGGGCTTTTCTTTTTATCTAAATTAAAGGAGAAAACGACATGTTAAAAAAGACAATCCCATACGTAGATTACAACGGTAATAAAAGAGAAGAGGATTTCTATTTCAATCTTACAGAAACAGAACTGGCTGAGATGCAGATGGAAGTGACTGGCGGTCTTACAACAATGCTTCAAGCAATTATTAAAGCACAGGACATTCCAACAATTGCAAAGCTTTTTAAGCAGATTGTTCTGAAATCCTACGGTAAGAAATCCCCAGATGGACGTCAGTTTATTAAATCAGAGGAGTTATCAAGAGAGTTCTCTCAGACAGAAGCTTACAACATTCTGTATATGGAGCTTTCTCAGGATGCAGAAAAAGCTTCCGACTTTATCACTGGAATTATTCCTGCTAAATACAGAGAGACTGCTAAAGAGGAAGCAAAGAAAGAGTTAGCTGATTCTGGATCAGTACCAGTTACTGAATAAATACGAAAACTATGGAGGATAAGAGATGCTTGAGATAACAGTTCCAGCCAAGATTGACGAGAAATGGGACGAATTAAAAGGAGAGTTTACCTACGAAGAGCTTGCTCCAGCTAAGACACTCCAACTAGAGCATTCTCTTCTTTCTCTGTCAAAATGGGAATCCATATGGTGCAAAAGATACTTTCCGGTTGAAGATCGTACATTAGAAGAAATCATTAGTTACGTTCAATGTATGACAATTACTAAAAATGTAGATCAGGAAGTATACGAAAGATTATTTCACCATCAGGATTTGATAAATAAAATTTCAAAGTATATCAATGCTCCGATGACAGCCACCACTTTTCGAGAAAACAATCGGAATAGTTCAACAAGAACTGAGAATATATCATCGGAGCTTATTTATTACTGGATGATTGACAATGGTGTTCCAGTCGAATTTGAAAGGTGGCATTTGAATAGATTACTTACACTTCTCCGAGTATGCAATGTGAAGCGTGGCGGCGGTAAGAAGATGAGTAATTCAGAAGTGATGAGGCAGTATAAGTCTATAAATGAAATGAACAGAGCAAAATTTCATTCAAGGGGGTGAGTAGATGTTAAAAGGAATTGACATATCGGCAAATAATGATGTTATTAATTGGAGTACCGTAGCCAACTATGGCATGGATTTTGTAATCATCAGAATTACGGAGAGAGGTAATAAAATCGACGGATTTTTTTGAACGAAATTACAAAGGATGCATCGATAATAAAATTCCTGTCGGTGTCTATAAATACAGTTACGCATTGAATGTGTCGGAAATCCAGGCAGAAGCAAGAAAAGTTATCGAGATTCTTAATGGTAGGAAACTTGATTATCCGATTTGGCTTGATTTGGAATTGGATAAACAGAGAGCGCTTGGAACGGAACAGATTACCGTTATAGCGAATGCATTCGCCGATATTATTTTAGCGTCCGGATACAAATTTGGAATTTACTGCAATGATGACTGGTATAAAAATGTTATCGGTTCTGAGCTTAAAAACAAATACGATTTTTGGATTGCGTCGTATCCAGATTCCGACAATGGCACAATACAGAAACGAGTTAAACCAAAAACCGGTGTTGGATGGCAATACAGTGAAAACGCTAAGATTCCTGGTATCCCCGGAACTGTTGATCGCAACGTATTTTATAAAGACTACTCAAAAACGAAATTGGCTACTGAGGAGGTAAAAGTGAGCAAATTACAGAAATTCATTGATTTGGGACATTACTATGCCAATAACGGTGGTGATAAACCATATCTTGAGAAACGTACCGAAGAGTATCTTGATGATTTTCAGAAAAATGCTGGATACAACAACTACACCAAATTTGCTAGGGACGTAAACCGTCTTGGGCAGCCTGGATGTCAGGGGCAGCCTTGGTGTGCTGAGTATAAGTTCTGGGAACTCGTGCAGGTATTAGGAATCACAAAAGCTCTTAAAATCATGGGTGGAGGATTCTATAACTGCACATCAGTAATGAACCATGCGAAAGCAAATGGAACATGGCATACAAAGCCGAAGAAAGGTGCTCTTATTATTTTCAGAAAAGGTGCTCATATCGGCTCTGTTGATATATATGACAGCAGATATGTGGACACCAATGAGGGCAATACATCTTCGGCGGCTGGTGTTGTAGCCAATGGCGGGGCTGTACGGAATAAGCGATATTCAATCAACGATCCTTCTATCACTGGCTATGTATGGATTGACTGGGAAGAAGAGACCGAGTCCGAAACCTGGACTGCCACAGGAACAAGAGTTTCAAAAGTGGATGATTTATACATTAGAGAAACTCCGAACGGTTATGTCTTAGGACAGATTAAAGCTGGTAATAGAGTGGAAATTGATGGTACTGTATCTGGTAAATGGACAAGAGTGAAAGTCGCTAATATCGGTATCGGATGGGCTTGGACTGATTATCTTCAGGAATCAGAGCCAGTGAAAGCGGAAACCATACCGAGTAAACAGGACAAGACACAGAGATTATTTGTCGGAGAGGTTGTTGTCTCTTCCACCGATGTCAGAACATGGGCTGGCGAAGAATATCCAACAATTAAGAAGTATCCAAAACTTGGAAAGACCAATCTGGTTGATGTAATGAATTACACTCAGAAAGATTTAAAAGGAAAAAAATGGTATTTTGTTAAGATTGCCGGTAAATATCTTGGATTCGTCAAAGCAAGTGACATTAAAAGACGCTGAGGTGACTATATGATAAGTTTTAGGCAAAAGGGCGATTTCTCTAATTTATCACGATTCTTGGAGAGAGCTAAAGAAACCGTAAAAATCGGTGATTTGGACAAGTATGGTCGTGCTGGAGTGGCAGCCCTTTCGTCTGCAACTCCCGTTGATACCGGTAAAACAGCGGATTCGTGGACTTATGAGATTGTCCGTCAAAATGGGTCTGTATCAATAGAATTTCATAACACAAACATTCAGAAAGGTATACCAATTGCTATTATTTTGCAAAATGGTCATGCAACTGGTACTGGAGGCTGGGTAGAAGGAAGAGATTATATCAATCCTGCTATTCAGCCTATTTTTGACAAAATTGCTAAAGAGGCTTGGGAGGAGGTTATCAAGTGAGTAAGACTGTTGACAGTAGAGTTGTTGAGATGCGTTTTGACAATGCTCAATTTGAACGTAATGTAAAAACCACAATGTCAACTCTCGAAAGGCTTAAAGAAAAATTAAAATTCTCCGGAGCTGTTAAAGGTCTTGATGATATCGAGAAATCTGCCAAGCAGGTTGATATGTCGCATTTGAGCAGGGGTGTCGATACTGTCAAGATGAAATTCTCAGCTATGGAAGTTGTGGCGATGACTGCATTATCAAACATCACCACGACCGCCATGCAAGTTGGAAAAAGTATTACCGACGCATTAACGATAGATCCTGTGAAAGATGGTTTTGCTGAGTATGAAACTCAGATGAATGCTGTACAGACTATTCTGGCAAATACCCAGAAAGAGGGTACTACTGTTAAGGACGTAAATAAAGCCCTTGATGAATTGAATACATATGCTGATAAAACCATCTATAACTTCACTGAGATGACTCGTAACATCGGTACTTTCACGGCCGCTGGTGTAAAACTGGATGCGTCAGTATCGGCAATTAAAGGTATTGCTAACTTGGCGGCTGTATCCGGTTCTAATTCTCAGCAGGCGTCAACCGCTATGTATCAGCTTTCTCAGGCTCTTGCGGCAGGCAAAGTTCAGTTGATGGACTGGAACTCTGTTGTAAATGCTGGTATGGGCGGCCAGGTATTTCAGGATGCATTAATACGAACATCAGAGAATTTAGGCACAGGAGCAAAAGAATACATAGAAGCAGAAGGCTCATTCCGAGAGTCACTTCAGCATGGTTGGCTAACCGCGGATGTATTGACTCAGACACTGGATCAGTTTGCAACTGCCGCAGATACTCAGGAAGAATATGCCGCCGCAGTTCAGAAGTTTGTGGAGCAGGGATATAGTCAGGAAGAAGCCAAACAGATGGCAGATATGGCTAAGACTGCTAATGATGCCGCTACAAAAGTTAAGACTTTCTCACAGCTTATCGACACTTTAAAAGAAGCACTTGGATCTGGCTGGACAAAGACTTGGCAGCTTATCTTTGGTGACTTTGAAGAAGCCAAAGAAACATGGACCAAGATCAGCGATGTGTTAGGTAATATCATTAACAAATCTGCAGATGCTCGTAATAAGCTTGTGGCGAAAGTTATGGGGAATCCGTATTCTGGATTGCTCAAATCTATCAATGAGGTTACTGATAAAGCAGAGGGACTTCAAGATGTTGTAAATAGCGTAATTCGTGGTAATTATGGAAATGGACAGCCGCGATTTGACAAGCTGGCTGAGGAAGGGTACAACTGGGCGCGTGTTCAGAATAAGGTAAATGAACAGCTCGGTTGTGCGTTTCGTTACAGCGAAGATCTCGGTGGATCACAGGAAGATTTGCAGAAGGCTCAGGCAGAAACTATAGCTCAGCTGACACAAATGTCCAATGCTCAGCTTAAAGAGAACGGTTTTACTAAAAGTCAAATTAAGGCTCTTAGGGAACTGCAAGAACAATCAGAAAAGACTGGCGTTCCAATACAAGACTTAATCGATAGCATGAGCCAGATGAGTGGCAGAGATCTCTTATTCGGGTCACTCGAAAATATTGGGAAAAGCTTATTAAATGTTTTTACAGCACTTAAAGCGGGCTGGAATGATGTGTTTAATCCGCCGTCGGCATACACACTCTATAATATTCTTTTTTCAATCTATACCAAAACTTCCGAATTAGCTGTGTTTACTGAGAAGCATGGTGATCAACTTCACAGAACAATGGCTGGATTGGCTGCAGTTCTTGACATTATCCGAATGACTGTTGGCGGAAGTTTAAAGTTCGGAATAAAGGCTTTAAATGCAGTACTTAGTGCATTCGGCATGGACACTTTGGATGTTACAGCAAATCTTGGCGACTTACTTGTGAAATTTGATAAATGGATAAAGAAGGTCGATCCATTCACTGTAGGATTCGAAAAAGTAGGCGAAGGTCTTAAATTTCTGATTGATAAATTGGGAGATTTATATGCATATTTGAACACGATTCCTCAGGTCAAGAAATTCTTTGATAGTTTCAAAGACATTGATATTAAAGAAATCGGCGAGAAATTCATAAATGATATAAAAAACTTTGATTTAAAGACTGCTTGGGATAACCTCATTAAAAAAGTGGAAAGTACCAAAGTGGGCGCTGCCATTGTTGATGGATTCGAAAAAGGACTTGAAGAAGGGATCACTTCCATTCCTGGTGTTTTATTGGATATCGGAAAAGCTATGCTCGAATCAATTAAGAAAGTTCTCGATATTCATTCCCCGTCAAAGAAGATGATGGAAATTGGAGAATGGGCTATTGAAGGATTATTTAACGGTGTTAAGTCTGGCGCTGGTAAGGTAGTTGATTATCTCAAAGGACTTGGTTCTGATATGCTTGACGCGCTTAGAGATGTCGATTGGGGTAGAGTGATTGCAGTTGGATCAATTGCTGGATTTCTTTTTACAGCTAATAAACTCATAGATGTTATAGGAAAGCTTGGCTCTCCATTTGAGGCAATTAGTTCAGTCATCAAAGGAGTTGCCGATATCGAGAGTAGCATATCTAAGTCCATACAGGCAAAAACTCTTGAGACAAAAATGGACAGCATAAAGAAGTTTGCCGAAGCTTTACTCATTGTAGCTGGTTCTATCTACATTCTTGGAAATCTTAATTCTGAGAAATTAATCAGGGGAGGCATTGCGACCGGAATAATTGCGAGTGTGCTTATCATTATTGCCGCAGCTATGAGCAAAATAACGGAATCTTCAGCGACTATTGATAAAAGTGGATTAAAACTCAATGGATTGAAAACTGGAATAGCATCAATTGGTACTGCGGTGTTGCTTATTGGTACTACTGTTAAACTTCTCGGTGGAATGGACCCGGATGATATGGCACAGGGATTCAGGGGGCTGGTCGGAGTAGTTACCGCGATTGCTGCTGTGTATGCCGCATTTGGTGTAATTTCATTGTCTAAGAATTCAAAATACATCGATAAAGCCGGAAAAATGATGAAAAGCATGGCTACAACTATGCTTCTTATGGCAGCTGTCGTAAAACTCGTTAGTGGTCTTTCAGCTGAAGAAATGGCTAAGGGTGTTGCTTTTGCTACAGCATTTTCAATATTTGTTGGAATACTGGGACATATCGGAAGCAAGAACGGTGGCAACATGAAAGATCTCGGCAAGGGAATTAGATCTCTTGTTGTGGCCATGGGACTACTGGTTGGAGTGGTCAAACTAATCAGCATGCTTTCAGTAGGAGATGTCACTAAAGGTATTGCCTTTGCTGCTGGATTTTTAGTTTTTGTAGCTACACTTACAGCAATTACAAAAAGTAAAGATGGCGGTACTTTAAAAGGTTTGAATGGTCTATTGTTGTCTGTATCAGCATCTATGGCACTTATGGCTGGTGTCGTCAAAATGGTATCCGGTTTATCTGTATCGGAAATGGTCAAAGGTGGCATTTTTGCAACAGCATTTGTGGTATTCATTTCGGCTCTTGTCAAAGCAACTACTATTGCTGGCGATCAGCAGATTGCTAAGATTTCCGGCTCTATTTTGGCAATATCAGTTGCAGTAGGCATTATGGCAGGTATTTCCGTACTTCTCGGAATGGTTGATACGAAAAACCTTGTGAAAGGTGAGGCCGCCGTTGTAGCATTAGGTGCTATGATGGCAATTATGGTTCGTCAGTTACGAGGTGCTAATGATGTTGGTAAAACCATGACTGCCATGTCGATAGCGATAGGCGTTATGGCGGGATCAGTAGCGGCATTGTCATTTATTAAGACTGACAAATTAACGGCATCGACTCTGGCCCTTTCAACTTTAATGGGCATGTTTGCTGTTGTAGAAAAATCATCCTCGGTGGCTACAACATCGTTAAAAACAATTGTGATGATGACGGCTGTTGTCGCAGCGCTTGCCGGCATTCTCGTGTTGATGAATAAATACGATTTCAACGCATCTGCTGGAAATGCATCGGCGTTAGCTACAGTTATGTTGGGATTATCCACGGCGACTGTAGTTCTTGGAAAAGTGGGGAGTGTATCATCTTCTGCAATTGGCGCTATGGCTGGATTAGCCTTGATTATGGGCGGTATCGGAACAATTCTTGGCTTGATGAATCAGTACGACTTATCCACTAATATCGAAACAGTTCTGAGTTTATCAATAGTAATGAATGCATTAGCGAGCGCTGCGTTGATAGCGAGTAAGATTCCTGCAATTCCAGTTAGCTCTTCGCTTAAAATCGCCGCATTAATGGGAATTGTAGTTGGTATATCTTCGTTAATTGTCGCATTAGCCGGAGCAGTCGGACAGATTAAAGGTGCCGAAGATTTCCTCGATAATGGTATAAAGATTCTTGAGAAAATAGGAACTGGTATCGGTGAGTTCCTCGGAAGCATTATCAGCGGTTTTGGTGAGGGTGTAACTAGCCAGTTGCCCGCCATTGGCAAAAATATCGCTGGATTCATGAATGCTTTTGCGAATGTTGATAAATCTTCAGTTGATGGAATCGACATGTTTGCAACTTTTGTGAAATCCGTTTTAAGTTTATCAGTTGCGAATATTGTAGACGCAATTGCAGACAAGATAGGAATTGGTACTGGTCTGGATAATTTCGGAGAACAGGCTAAGAAATTCGGAAAAGCTATGAGTGCTTTATCTGGTGCCCTGACCGAGAATCCAATCGATTCGAAAGCTATTGAGGCTGCTGTAAATGCTGGTCAGATGTTATCAGAACTGAAGGCTAGCATTCCACCTGATCCGGGTGATATTCTCAAGAAATTTGTATTTAGTCGTGATCTTGGTAATTTCGGAGAACAGGCTAAGAAATTTGGAGAAGCATTGGGAGCGATGTCGACTGCTCTCGAAGAAAACCCAGTAGATACTAAAGCTATTAAAAATGCTGTCAAAGCCGGTCAGATGCTCAGCGGATTAAAAGCAAACTTACCGGAAGATCCAGGTGACTTTCTCGCTTTATTCACAACGAATCAAAATCTGGGCAATTTTGGAGAGCAAGCTAAGCAGTTTGGCGAAGCATTAAGTGCTATGTCAAAAACATTGGTCGAGAATAAAATTGATTCCGAGGCTATCGAGAGTGCAGTTAATGCTGGACAAATACTATCGGCATTGAAGAGTAGTTTAGAGGGCGACCCCGGTTTAATTATAAGTGCATTCACATCTAATCAGAATCTTGGTAATTTCGGAGAACAGGCTAAGAAATTTGGTGAGGCATTGAGTGCGATGTCTAAAGCAGTGTCGGGAGAAAATGCGATCGATACTGAAGCTGTGGAAAATGCTAGAAACGCTGGAACGATGATGACCGAGTTACAAAAAGCATTACCTAAAGATGAATGGTTTGACGGTGTAATGCAGCTCGATCAGTTTGGCGATAAGATATCCTCATTTGGTCATTCGTTATATGTGTATATGGCCGAAATAGGAGATATTAATTTTACACAGATAAGTTCATCTTTAACTCAGGCTAAGCGAATGGTTTCTTTGGCTAATAGTGTAGCCAACACTTCCGATAATATGACTACCGGAATCTCTACATTTAAGAACGTGAAAGATATCGGAACAGCCATGAAAGATTACAGCAACTCCGTATCTACTCTCGATGCTGGCAAGGTTTCTGATGCTATTTCACTGGGATATAGTCTTAAAACTTTTATATCCAGTCTGAAAGATATTGATACATCTGGAACCAATAGCTTTAAAGATGCCGTATCTGCACTTAGCAAAGTTGAACTTGGAGGTATTCAGAATACACTAAATGATTCCACGAAAACTTTTGAAACAAATGGTAGAAGTCTGGTTGAAGCGTTGAACAGTGGAGTATCCTCTCAGGAAAATAAAGCTTCCAGTACAATGTCGGCAGTTGTTGTTTCTATTAAGAAATCTATAACTGATAAGAATGAAGAATTCAAAAAGACAGGTATTGCATTGATCACGATGCTTGCTGTTGGTATGCAGGCCCAGAGAGAACATGCGGTGAACATCTCTTCCAGTATTGGACAGGCTTCTGCTAATGGACCGCGTCAAGCTTTTATGAGTTTTAGAGCGAGCGGTATATATCTTGGCAGTGGTTTGGTTTCAGGTATCAATGATATGCAGAATGCCGCTTACAACGCTGGATTTGCATTAGGTCAGGCTGCAGTAAAGGGTGAACGTGCCGGTCAGCAGTCACATTCTCCATCAAAAGCCACTTATCAGTCAGGTATATGGCTTGGCGAAGGTATGATTAATGCTTGTTATGATATTGCTACAAAAGTATTCAGTGCTGGTAAAATGCTTGGAACAGGAGTAGTAAACACCATCTCTACAGCGATGCAGTCGGCAGAGGATTTGTTTGATATGCATACGGATGTTACACCAGTAATTACGCCGGTAGTCGATTTAACTGACATTGAAGATAGCGCTTCTCGTATTACAAGTATGTTTAACAATCCATCAATCACTCCGATGGCCAACATTCGAGCTATCAATGGAATGATGAATAGCCGTCAAAATGGAAACAACAATGATGTTGTAGACGCAATTAACGGACTTCGTAAAAGTCTGAACAACACCGGTAACACGTATAACAATATATCAGGAATCACTTATGATAACGATAGTGCTGTATCAGAGGCCATCGAATCATTAGTGAGGGCTGCCAAAATAGAAAGGAGGAGATAAATATGGCCCAGTTTACAGACGGGTCCTCATCAGGAAGTGCTTTTTCTGATGGGTCCCAATACACTACCAATCTGAGTGCCCAGGTCAACATTACTGACTTTGGGCTCCAGAAAGGTACTGATAGAACTGTTTACATAAAATGGAATTGGAATCAGCTTCATACGAAAGAGTTCCGAGTGGTTTGGTATTATTATACCGGACAGGGCACCTCCTTTGTTGGCAGTGATGCTAGAATAACATCCAAAGAGTCAACTTATACAGCGCCATCAAATGCGACGGGTGTCAGAGTTAAAATTCAGCCAATCGCAGACAGTCGTAATATTAGTAATAATTATACGGCTGCTTATTGGACAGCTAAATGGTCAACTATTAAACAGTACTATTTTAAGAATAATCCCCCTACAGTTCCAGGAACGCCAACAGTTTCCATAAGCGATAAGTATAAGCTTACTGCTTCATTGGCGAACGTGAATTCTGATACAGAGCAAATAGAGTGGTACGTTGTTAAAAACGATAAAACCAAGTTCTATTCTGTAAAGACAAAAGTAAATAAAAACGCGGCTTCAATGGTTTGTACCATCGAGGCTGGGGGAGAATACAAAGTTAAATGCCGTGCCTGGAGAGGAACTTCATATAGTAATTGGTCTGAGTATTCCAGTAATGAAGGCACCATTCCGGCTACTGTCGGAGAAATTACTCGTCTTGAGGCCTTCTCTGATACCGGAGTGCGTATTGACTGGAATGGAGTAAAAAACTGTACCAGTTATGAAATAGAGTATACAACAAGGCAAGACTACTTCGATAGTAATCCAAATGAAGTTAAGAATCAGACAGTTCCATCGTCAATCTGTCATGCTGAGGTATCCGGACTTGATCTTGGTGAGACATATTTCTTCCGAGTTAGGGCTGTAAATGATAAAGGAAATTCACCATGGAGTACGATCAAATCAATCATACTCGGTAAAGATCCAACAGCTCCTACCACGTGGTCCTCAACTGCGACTGCGGTCGTTGGCGAAGAACTTATCCTTTATTGGGTACACAATGCAACGGATGGTTCATCAGAGAAGCAGGCTGAGCTGGAGTTAGATATCAACGGTTCTGTTACTACGGAAGTCATCGTAAATACCGACACTGGTGACGATAAAGATGAAACGAAAAGCAAAAAGATTGATACGTCAAAATGGAGTGAAGGAACTACTCTTAAATGGCGGGTACGTACCATGGGTATAACTGGTAATTACGGCTTATGGTCTGTACAGAGAGCAGTTAATATCTATGCTCCAGCTACACTTCAGCTCAATATTGTGAGTGCTGACGGAGATGATATTTCAACTTTAACATCGTTTCCTTTCTATATTAAAGGCGTTGGCGGACCGAGTTCTCAGAAAGTTCTTGGTTATCATGTATCAGTAATTGCACTGGAGGGATATGATTCGATTGATGAAACTGGAACAGGCGAAGTTATCGCAAAAGGACAGGAGATTTTTTCGAAGTATTATGATATCGGCACTGAACTCATGCTTGAGCTATCAGCCGGAAATATAGACCTTGAAAATAATATAAGCTATCGAGTTATTTGTTCAGTTGCAATGGATTCAGGTTTGACAACGGAGCGGTCTGAGGATTTTACCGTAGCATGGGCTGACATGACTTATGCACTTAACGCCGAGGTAGCGTATAGCCGTGACACCTATTCGTTTCTCATCAGACCATACTGTCTCGATGAGAATAATAATCTTGTCGATGATGTTACTCTTGGGGTATACCGCAGACAATTCGATGGGGAGCTCATTGAGATTGCGACAGACCTCCAGAACTCCGACAATTGTTTCGTTACCGATCCTCATCCAGCTCTCGACTACGGACGCTACCGAATTGTTGCAAAAACAAAAGCTACAGGAGCCATCAGCTATTACGACTTACCAGGATTCCCCATCGGAGAATCAGGAATCATTATTCAGTGGGCGGAACAGTGGCAGAACTACGTCACATCTGAGATTAACGATGGAGACACTTCTGCAGAACGTCCTTGGTCTGGATCGATGGTAAAACTTCCATATAATGTGGATACAACGGACGATAATGACCCGGATGTATCGTTGGTTGAATATATTGGCAGAAAGCATCAAGTTAGCTACTATGGAACTCAAGTAGGGCAGACAGCTACTTGGAAAACTGATATTCCGAAGTCAGACGTTGAGACTCTGTATGCGTTGAGAAGATTAGCAATCTATCAGGGCGACGTATATGTGAGAGAATCAAGTGGCAGTGGTTATTGGGCACACGTTACAGTATCTATTAGTAAAACACATCAGAATCGTATCGTTCCGGTATCTTTGAAAGTTACCAGAGTTGAAGGGGGAATATGATATGCCAGATTGGACTAAATCCATGGAGCAGTCTTTTGAGTATTACATTGTCGATCCCGGGACATGGAGAGATAAGAGTAAACTCAAAAATATATTAAGTGGCAGCAAAATTGAGAGGGATTTGAGCGCAGAAACTCTTGGCTCGGCAACCTTCAATATGAGTGAACCAATTGATGAATGCTATATTCGAGCATATCTTATAACCCGTCAAAATGGAATTACTGAGAGATTTCCTTTGGGCACATTTTTGGTACAAACTCAAAAAACCCAGTTTGATGGTACTTATGCAAAAACGCCGGTTGATGCATATACACCGTTATTGGAACTCAAAGAGAATCCACCTCCGTTAGGATATTCGATAATGAAAGATTCAAACGTTATGGAATATGCATACCGACTCACGAGAGAGCAGGTTAGAGCTCCTGTCATAAAAGTCTCTACCGACGAGAAATTATATTCGGACTTTGTTGCAAACACAGATGACACCTGGCTAACATTCATCAGTGATCTTATAACTAACGCTAAATACGAGTTAGGTCTTGATGAATTAAGCCGGGTTATTTATTTGCCTGAACAAGATGTGGAGAGTTTACAACCGGTATGGGAATTCAATGATGACGATAATTCCATTCTTTATCCGGACATCAGCACAGATCGTGACATGTATGGGATTCCGAACGTAGTCGAAGTGTCGTATTCATTGTCGAATGTAAACTTTTTTGCAAGGGTTGTTAACGACGATCCCAATAGCCCAGTCTCAACGGTCAATAGAGGTCGGCAAATAACTTATAGAGTTACAAATCCAGAATTTGCTGGAGAGCCGACAGATGAGCAGATACAGCTTTATGCAAAAAATCTACTCGATAAGTTATCGTCTATCGAATATACGGTAACTTTTTCTCATGGGTATTGTCCGGTTAGGCTGGGTGATTGTGTTCGATTGAATTATAAGCGCGCAAATATGTATGGTGTAAAAGCTAAAATAACAAAACAATCCATTGAACTGAAACCGGGCTGTCCGATTACGGAGACAGCTGTGTTTACTAAAAACTTATGGAGGTGATTATACGGGATTATCATCAGTGACAATATCTGATTTTGTAAAAGTTACGAACGAGGAAAAGCATTCACCGACTAAGGACACTTTCTACGGAACAATAAGAATAAACGACGGCGTTACTTACGTGCAACTGGATGGATCAGAACTACTCACGCCTTGTGCAACAAGTGTTGATGTCGAAGATGGAGAGCGAGTCATGGTCACTGTCGGAGGACATGAGGCTATTGTTACAGGAAACTTATCTTCTCCGGCAGCACGTGGCGAAGATCTTAGGAGATTTGAAGAAACTACACAAGGATGGCAAATGGAATGGGATAAGTTGTTTGAAACCCAGAACGCTAACGTCAAGAAATATACGAAATACATATCATTTGATGAGGGCGACGTTATTATCGGACGAACGGATTCCGATAATAAGATGGAACTGACAAATGAATCATGTACTATTGGCGATGAGAAGAATCGCAATTTCCTGGTCAATACGAATGGAGCAGAATTTCGTAACGGTGATGTGATTTTAGCTCATATGGGATATGATCAGACACATGATGACAAAGGAAATATAGCAACTTTACCGTTTTATTCATTTGGTACAAATTCAAAAACTTATGTTCCAGGAGGATATTCCTTTGCAACGGGTAGAGACGTTGAGGCTAGTGGAATGTGTTCTCACGCGGAAGGCGGCAATACGACCGCTAGTGGAAGGCATTCTCACGCAGAAGGATGGTACACGACTGCTAGTGGAGGTACGTCTCACGCGGAAGGACATCAAACAACTGCTAGTGGAGGTACGTCTCACGCGGAAGGCGGCAATACGACCGCTAGTGGACTGTATTCTCATGCAGAAGGATACTACTCGACTGCTAGAGGAAATATGTCTCATGCGGAAGGACATCAAACAACTGCTAAAGGACTTCGTTCGCATGCCGAAGGTTCCAATACAATCGCTAGTGGACGGTATTCTCATGCAGGAGGTTATTATACGGAAGCTGCTGGCGATTATCAAACAGTAATTGGAAAATATAATACGGTTGACTCTGATAAAGTTTTTATTATCGGTGGAGGATCATCAGATAATGCACGAAAAAATATACTCCAGGTAGACTGGGATGGTAATGTTAGTGCGCCTGGTGGAGCAAACTTTTCGGAAAATAGCGAGTTCGGTAAAAACCTTAATGTCGGTAATCGTTTAACCGTAAATGAGCAGATATATAGTCCTAATATGCCGACTGGAACCGGAAGTGCTTTATATTTAACATCCGCTGGTTTTATCAAGAAATCTTCTTCGTCTAAACGATACAAAAAGCACGTATCATTTATGGAAGCGGATGATGTTGAAAAGCTGTATCTTCTTCGTCCGGTTTATTTTAAGTATAAAGAGGGACTTATTGATAAAAACGAGGAGGATTACAATAGCGAGATACCTGGCTTTTATGCTGAGCTTGTCGGTAAATATTTCCCAGAGGCGGTCATTCATAACGGAAAAGGCCAGATAGAAGATTGGGACCCAAGAAAACTTATTCCTGGTATGTTGAAACTCATTCAGTTACAAAAAGGGCAACTGGATAGACAAGAAGAACGTCTATCTAAAATAGAATCTATTCTTAATATAAAGGAGAACTAATACATGGATTTCACAATGTTAAAAGATCATTTCGTAGTAGTCGTAGTGCTGGCGTGCCTGATCGTGGGTTACATAATCAAGCATACAACATTTCTGAAGAAAATTCCAAATGACGATATCCCGGCAATTCTGGCAGTAATTGGTGCTGTTCTCAACGGCTTCGTGAGTGGATGGAGTGTTGAAAACGTCGTCTATGGAGCATTTATGGGTTTGGCGTCAACGGGTCTGCATCAGGCTTTTAAATCGTTTGTAGAAGGAACGTCCAATGTTGATGAGAATAATATTAATAAGGAAGTAACTACGGAGGACGACCTTAATGACTGAGTTTGCCATCACATCAGGGCAGCTTATGTGGCTTTTCACTTTTGCAGCTGGTCTATGGGGATTCTGGAAAATCGTAAAAGAAATTCACAAGCCTAGCGACGATCTGCGTAAGACCGTTGCTAAGCATAGCGAACTTCTCGATAATGACAATAAGCGTCTCAAAGAGCATGAAGAATCTAATCGAATGATTCTAAAGTGCCTCCTTGTGATTATTAATCATGAGATAACTGGGAACGGCATCGAAACCATGAAAGAAGCACGGGATGACCTGCAGAAATATCTGGTTGAAAAATAATTGACAAGAATTTTCATTTGCTTTATTATAAAGAGGTAATTTTACAATATGATTTGTAATAGATTCTCTGTTCCTTTATATGATTATGGCGTTTGATTATTTTAGATGTTTCTGCAAAATGTAACTTGTTAACTATAGCAATTAACCGTGATGAATAGCATATTATTTGTCACTTATTTGTAACAAAATATATCTACAACCTAGTTTTTTCTTGTGTTTACGCTGTTTGGACAAGCTCTACAGTTTCCATTGAAGAAGCTGCTAAAGCTGGTAAGTTCTAATTTGACTGATATCGGCGAGTGAATGCAGAAAAATCGGCATTCCTTGCTGTGAGTTGAAACAAATAAAGTAATATTTATGTCCAAACGAGAAAACATATAAAGAAATTAAGAAGGGATAAGCTCCTTTAGAGGAGCTATATCCCTTTTCTTAAAATAAAAAAACTTATTGTTTAGTATAAAGGAAAATGATAAAATCTTTATGTGACAATTAGTTTTGTTTATATATGAAAGAGGTGTGCAGGTTTATGATGTATCCGTTTATGACACTTAATGATGATACAGAAATTACACATTCTGAGATGAAACCGGATGGTCGAGTAAAAGTTTATATTGAAACACCTGATGTTCAGGATGGTTTTCATAATGCTGTCTGCTATCTGCCTGATTATACGTGGCAGGATATTAATGGATATTCTGAAACGGAGATGGCATATTTTAAACAGCTTATACGGGAAAATGCGCATCTGATCATAGAGTTTTCCAGAGAAGGAGGAGTATTGAATGCCGCAAATTTTTAGAATTGGACCATATATAATTTACTTTTGGTCTAATGAAAATAAGCCGTTGGAGCCTGTACATGTTCATGTGGCAGAAGGACGGGCGACGGCAAATGCGACAAAGATATGGATAACCAGTACTGGGAAAACTTTATTATGTAATAACAGCTCAAAAATACCAGAGCGTATTTTACGTAATATCATGAGAATGATTGAAGCAAATAGTGAATCTATTATAAACCAATGGACAGAACATTTCGGGGAAATTCGTTATTTCTGTTAATGAAACACAGCAGCTATTACAAGAATTATAAGTAATAGCTGCTTTTTGGACATTTTTTGAGAAAAGGAGTTCTAACATGAAGGTTTTGATGCTAAACGGCAGTGCACATACACATGGCAATACATATATTGCACTGGAAGAAATCGGAAAAACTTTAAAAGAAGAAGGCATTGACTATGAAATTTTCCAGATGGGTGGCAAGCCTGTACGTGACTGTATCGGATGCGGTCAGTGTACAGAGAAAGGCTGTGTTTTCGATGATGATGCAGTAAATGAATTTGTAGCTAAGGCAAAAGAAGCAGACGGATTTGTATTTGGTACCCCTGTTTACTATGCACATCCAAGCGGAAGAGTACAGTCATTCCTTGACAGAGTATTCTACAGCAGCGGACGCAATTTCGCCTGTAAGCCAGGTGCTGCAGTAGCTGTGGCAAGACGTGGCGGATGTAGTGCATCTTTTGATGTGATGAATAAATATTTTGGAATTTCTCAGATGCCGGTTGCAGGTTCTACATACTGGAATTCTGTACATGGACGTGTGCAGGGTGAAGCATCCCAGGATGAAGAAGGTTTACAGACTATGAGAAACCTTGCCAGAAACATGGCATGGATGATGAAATGTTTTGAGGCCGGCAAAGAAAAAGGAATTCTTCCGCCGACTGCAGAGAGAACTCATATGACAAACTTTATCCGTTAGTCAGGATATGGTGCTGGAGTTGTTTACGAGATATATAAGTTTATCTACATGAAATAAAAAAGTCGATTTTTGTGACGCTGTTTAAGAGCAAAAACTCTATCACGTGGCGTTCAAAAAATCGACTTTTTATTTTGGGATAATTCAGGTAAATCTCCTGTCTCAATTATGAAAATAATGAGTGTTGAACGGAGGTTTACTGATGATTTTGATTGCTGATAAAGCTAAGGGATTATCCCATATAAACAGTTACATGATACTCTTTCTTGCCTTCTTCAAACGGAATCAGGCATCCTTCATATTCTTTGCCGTCTACAACGACTTTCTTAACACCCTTCTGAACGTTATCTGGGTTCTTAACTTCGATATGATAAACAGCATCACGGAATATTCTGGTAAGATTGAAATCACCGAATCCTTCCGGAATACAAGGATTAATACACAGCCCATCATAAGATGGCTGTACGCCCAGAATTGCCTGAGACAGATTCCAGAAAGTCCATGCAGCAGTGCCTGTCAGCCAGCTGTTTTTTGCCTGACCGTGGAAGACTGCGTCAGCACCTGCCACCATCTGGGAATATACATATGGTTCTGTACAGTGGATCTCACTGATATCCTCAATATAGGACGGGCAGGTTTTCTTGTAAATTTCAAAAGCTCTGTTTCCACGTCCGATCACGGTTTCTGCAATAGAAACCCATGGGTTATTGTGACAGAAGATACCGGCGTTTTCTTTATATCCCGGAGGGTAAGAGGAAATTTCTCCAAGGTTCAGATAATACTGCGTATAAGCCGGCTGAAGGATCATAATACCATATTTGGTATCCAGACGCTCTTTAACAGAATCCAGAGCCTTTTCTGCAAGGCCTTCTTTTACACCGATTCCTGCCATAACACAGAATCCCTGAGGCTCGATATAAATCTGACCTTCTTTGCATTCTTTGGAACCGACTTTCTTAGATTCTGCATCATATGCACGAACAAACCATTCTCCATCCCAGCCTGCATCCAGAACTGCCTGGTACATGGCATCGACTTCTTTTTCAGCTTTGTCAGCAGCTTCGGCATTACCAATATGACGACTGATTTCTGCAAATTCTCTGCCATATTTTACAAACATACCTGCAATAAATACAGATTCTGCAACTGGTCCCTCAGAAGGTCCTGTAGTCTGGAAAGACTCTCCGGGCTCTGTGGAGAAACAGTTCAGATTCAGACAGTCGTTCCAGTCTGCACGTCCGATCAGCGGCAGCTTGTGTGGCCCAAGATGAGTAGCTGTATATTCAAAAGAACGACGCAGATGCTCATACAGAGGAGCTGCTTTTTCTTTCTGGTTATCAAAGTCAACCATCTCGTTTAAGATAGAGAAATCACCGGTTTCTTTTAAATAAGCAGAAACGGCTGCGATCAGCCATAACGGGTCGTCATTAAAACCGCTTCCGATATCCAGATTACCTTTCTTGGTAAGTGGCTGATACTGATGATAAGCACTTCCATCCTCAAATTGGGTAGCTGCAATATCCAGGATACGTTCTCTTGCACGTTCCGGGATCAGATGTACGAAACCAAGAAGATCCTGGCAGGAATCACGGAATCCCATTCCACGTCCTGTACCGGATTCATAGTAAGAAGCAGAACGTGACATGTTGAATGTAACCATACACTGATACTGGTTCCAGATATTTGCCATACGGTTTACATGCTCATCGTTACTCTCTACATGATAACGTGAAAGCAGCTTATCCCAGTAAGCATTCAGCTCTGCAAATGCTGCATCAACCTGTTCAGTTGTCTGGAACTGTTCAAGGATCTTATGTGCGCCGTCTTTGCGGATCACGTTCGGAGCAACAAATTTCTGATCCTGTGGATTTTCGCTGTAACCAAGAACAAAAATAAAGTCCTTGGATTCTCCGGCAGAAAGTGTTATATTAATCTGGTGGCTTGCGATTGGGTACCAGCCGCTTGCTACAGAATTTCTTGCTTTATTTTCTTTTACAGCAGCAGGAAAAGCGTTTCCGTTATTCATACCGAGAAAAGCATCTCTGCTTGTGTCAAAACCATCAACTGGGCTGTTTACGCTGAAGAAACTGTAATGTCTGCGGCGTTCGCGATATTCGGTTTTGTGGTAAATAGTGCTGCCTTCGAGTTCAACTTCTCCGATACTTAAATTTCTCTGGAAGTTTGTGCTGTCATCAACTGCGTTCCAGAGACAGAATTCTACATAAGAGAAGAGAGAAAAGGTTTTCGGAGCATCAGTTGTATTGGTGAGAGTCAGTTTGTTGATTTCACAGGTTGTATTTACAGGGACAAAAGCAAGGAGATCAGCCTTTAATCCATTTTTGGAAGAAAGAAAACGGCTGTAGCCGATTCCATGGTGGCATTCATAAGAATCCAGTGGTGTTTTGGAAGGCATGGAGCCTGGATTCCAGATTTCTTTGCCGTCATGGATATAGTAATATTTTCCGTTTGAGTCTACCGGGATGTTGTTGTAGCGGTAACGGGTAATACGAAGAAGTTTGGCATCTTTGTAGAAGCTGTATCCGCCGCAGGTATTGGAAATCAGTGAGAAGAAATCCTGTGAGCCCAGATAGTTGATCCATGGCATGGGAGTTGCCGGGGTTTCAATTACATACTCTTTTCTTTTATCGTCAAAAAAACCATATTGCATGACGAAAGTCCTCCAGATGGAAGATGATGATTGCCGGAGGGCCTTACACAGGCCCTCCCAAATGAAATTAAAGACTGTTCAGCTGATCCAGAAGACGATCCAGCATCTCCTGGGACACCATTCCGCCGCCGAAGCTCAGGGCGCCGCGAAGGGGCATATACTGCATCATCGCCATGTTCATCTCGTCGGAAATGGCTTCCTTTGCCGCATCTGTGTTCTCGGCGTTGTCCGGGGAAAACGTCTTTTTAATGACCTCCAGCATGGGCGCCATCACGGCAGCTGCGCTGGGGTCTGCCATCAGATCCATGAAAATGGTGTCCATGGTGTAGTGCTTTTTGACCCTCACAGTGGAGGTAACATTCACGGCAGCACTCACGTCGATGTGCCGGGAGGACTGCCCCACTTCAATCGTAAACTCGCCTGTCTTGACGTGCCAGTCGTGAATCTGGGCGTTCCAGTAGGCGAAGGCGCGCTTGTCCAGTGTGAAGGTCACGTCCTTGCTTTCCCCGGGCTGGAGAGCAACCTTATCAAAGCCCTTCAGCTCCCGCACCGGGCGGAGCACCTCGCTGTGCTTCTCACCTACGTAGAGCTGGACAACGGTTTTGCCGAAGCGGCTGCCGGTATTCGTCACGGTAACCGTGGCGGTAAGGGTATCCCGGTCGGTGATCTCCGACGCGTTCAGGCGCAGATTCGAGTAGGCAAAGGTGGTGTAGCTCAGGCCGTGGCCGAAGGGGAACAGAACATCCATTTCCTTCTTATCATAATAGCGGTAGCCCACGAACACGCCCTCGCGGTAGTCCGCCTCGTTGCCCTCGCCGCCGTAGAAAAGGTAGGAGGGGTTATCGGACAGCTTGACGGGGAAGGTCTCCGGCAGATGACCGGAGGGATTCACTTCGCCATAGAGCACGCGAACCGTCGCCAGGCCAACCGCCTGACCGCCCAGATAGCCTTCCAGAACCGCCTTGACCTTGCCGATCCAGGGCATCTCTACAGGAGAGCCGTTGTGGAGTACCACCACGGTGTTGGGGTTCACTTCCGCGACAGCCTCAATCAGTCTGTTCTGGCAGTCGGGCATACGCATATGGCTGCGGTCATAGCCCTCGGATTCATAAGCATCCGGCAAGCCCGCGAACACAACGGCAACCTTGGCTTTCTTCGCTGCGGCAACCGCTTCGGCAATCATTTCATCGGTCGCCGCGTCCTCCGCAACGCCGTAGCCCCGAGCATAGGTCACCTTTTTTCCCTCCGCCGCTTCCAGCGCGGAGGTGGTCTTGAAGCAGTTGATATGGGAGCTGCCGCCGCCCTGGAACCGTGGCTTTACCGCAAACTCGCCAATAAAGGCCGCCTCCTCGTCCTGACTCAGGGGCAGAATTCCCTCATTCTTCAGCAGAACCATACAGTCTGCAGCAATGTCTGCACTCAGAAGGTGCTGGGCTTCCATATCCCAGGGAGTTTCGGGTTTCGCGTTTTCCAGGTAGCGGAAGTTGATGGTGAGAATCCGCTCCACCGCCTGATCCACCAGCTTTTCGTCCAGCTTGCCGCTGCGAACCGCTTCCACGATCCGGGCATCATTGATACCGCCGGAAGAAGGCATTTCCAGATCCAGCCCGGCGGCAACGCCGGCAACACGGTTGGAAACCGCACCCCAGTCGGACATCACATAACCCTCAAAGCCCCATTCCTTCCGAAGCACATCGGTCAGCAGCCAGGGATTCTCCGAGGCATAGACGCCGTTGATCCGGTTGTAGGAGCACATCACCGTCCACGGCTGCGCCTTTTTCACGGATGTTTCAAAGGCGGGGAAATAGATTTCCCGCAGCGTCCGCTCATCGGCGTTGGAGCTGGAGCTCATGCGGCGGTGCTCCTGATTGTTGGCGGCAAAGTGCTTGATGGAGGTGCCCACATTGCGGCTCTGCACACCGTTAATATAGGCGGCAGACATTTCACCCGCCAGATAGGGATCCTCAGAAAAATACTCAAAATTTCTTCCGCACAGAGGGGAACGCTTGATATTGACAGCCGGGCCCAGAACCACGCTGAGCTTTTCATGCTGGCAGCTGTCGCCGATGGCTTCGCCCATTTTCCGGATCAGATCCCGGTCGAAGGACGCTGCCGTGGCGGAGGCTGCCGGCATACACACAGCCTTGATGCTGTCATTGATGCCCAGGTGATCCCCTTTGTCATCCTGCTTGCGCAAACCATGCGGGCCGTCGCTGACCATCACGGAGGGAACTCCCAGACGCTCGACGGATTTGGTATGCCAAAAATCCAGACCGGAGCACAGGCCGGCCTTCTCTTCCAGAGTCATTTGGGAAACCAGTGCTTTAATTTCCATAATACATACTCCTTATACGAGCTTACCGCAGCATTGAGGGCTAAGATTTCCGCAATGCTGCGGTAATGGCTGATACTATTTCAGTTCTACCGTGCTCAGATCCCATTCCTCATGAATCTTGGGAACGTCGCTGATCAGGCGCTTGGTATACGCGGCCTTGGGATTGAGGATGACCTCGTCCGCCTTGCCGAATTCCACAAACCTGCCATGCTCCATGATATAAACGGTATCGGAAATGTAATACGCCAGGCCAATATCGTGGGTGATGAAGATAACGGTCATGCCGATCTCATCGCGCAGCTGTAGCAGCATATCCAGAATCGTGGCGCGGGAGCAGGCGTCAACCATGGAGGTCGGCTCGTCCGCCAGCAAAATCTTGGGCTTGAGCAGGAAAATACGGGCGATCATCAGGCGCTGCATCTGGCCGCCGGAGAGCTCGAAGGGATACTTATTGGTCAGCTCCGCGAACTTCAGGTTTACAAAGGAGCAGGCTTCGGTCATCATTTCGATCTTCTTCTCCTTGGGGAGATGCTTGCCGCCGCGCATGTTAATGCAGTCGAGAAGCACGGTGTCAATTTTATTGAAGGTATTGAAGGAAGAGAAGGGATCCTGGAAAATGACCTGAATGCCTCTCCAGTATTCCTTTTTCTTTCTGTGGGAGGAAACGTCCCGGGGCTTGCCCTGGAACAGGATCTCCCCTTCCGTCTGATTCAGCAGACCCAGCAGCATTTTGGACAGGGTGGTCTTACCGGAGCCGGACTCACCGACGATGGAGACGAACTCGCCCTCGTGAAAGTCAAAGTCCACATGGTCAACAGCCACGGTTTTCTTTTCGCCAAGTCCGAATACCTTGGTTACCCCGTGGCCGGACAGGCAAAGCGGTGCGTTGGTGAAATCCTTCGTTTTCGGAACGTAATCACTCATGGCTGTACACCTCCTTCAATTCATCCTGACCCAGCAGGCAGCGGTACATACGTCCGTCGCCGAGATCCTTTTCGGGGATGGCGCTGTAGCGGCACTCAGGCCGGGCGTACTTG
>OLNF01000059.1_pt1 | contig 71002 bp, 55 predicted proteins | sample 1673061 | NCBI WGS metagenome assembly OLNF01 (sample SAMEA3136751, study PRJEB25190) | human gut metagenome
GCCGTTCGTAATTCTCCCTGTTCCTGCCCGTTCTCCGTTTCGCTTCATCCGCCACTGGCGGCGCTCAACTCCGAACCTCACCCGCCGCAAGGCGGATTTCACATGGCGCAGCCATATTTCACATTGCTAAAGCAATATTTCACCCTGCGTCAGCAGGATTTCACTGCGCGCGTAAGCGCGCCTACTCTATTCCCTCATCAGCGGTTTCTATCGCATCTTCCATGTTTTCGTCCTTTGCCGTGTCCGCCGCGGCAAACTGCGCCTTTTCAGGATGGCACAATGCGCTGCGCTTATAGCATACATACATGGCTATGCTGCAAACCACCCAGCCCATCGGGTACGCGAGCGACACCAGCACGAATCCGCCGCCGAGCTTTGTGCCGACGTAAAGAAATATCTGGCGGAATACCACGAACGAGGACAGCATCACTATCATGGGCACCTTGGCCTTGCCTATGCCGCGCATAGCGCCCGCAAACGTTTGATTGAAGCAGGTGCAGAAGTAGAACGGCGCTATCATGCCAATGAAGCGTGAGCCGTATTGTATAACAAGCGAATCATTGGTGAAAAGCGTAAGCAGCTGATCCCTGAATATAAGCAGCAGCGCGCAAAGGAATATGGTCATGGATATGCTCATTATAAGCGCCTGCTTAACGCCCTGCCGAGCGCGCTCAAGTTTCCTTGCGCCGTAATTCTGACCGACGAACGTTGTGGACGCCATGGCTATGCTCTGCGCCGGAACCAGCGCGTATACGTCCAGCTTGTTGTAGCTTGACCAGCCCGCCATGCAGTCCGAGCCGAACGCATTCACATAGCTTTGCACGAACACGTTTGAAAACGAGGTCAGCCCCTGCTGCACGCCAGAGGGCAGGCCTATGGACAGCACCTGCTTGAGTATGCTGCCCTTTACGCAAAGGTGGCCCCAATGTATGGCATACGGCCCGGCGGAGCGCGTGAGCACGAACAGCACAAGCGCCGCCGAAAGGAACTGGCTGATTATTGTTGCATACGCCGCGCCGGCAATATCCATTTTGAACACTATTACGAACACAAGATCCAGCACAACGTTCAGCACGGCCGAGAATATAAGGAAATACAGCGGCCGCCTTGAATCGCCCACGGCGCGCAGTATGGCCGAGCCCATGTTGTATATAAACAGTCCCGATATGCCCGCAAAATATATGGTCAAATAATCGTGCGCCGCGCCGAAAACGTCGTCCGGCGTGCTCATCATCCTAAGCATCGGGTCAACTATCGCCATGCCCGCGCCCGTGGCGATAACGCTCATTATTATCGTAACAAGTATTGTTGTATGCACCGCGTCATGCAGCCGAGCGTAGTCCTTCGCGCCGTAGGATTGGGATATAACAACGCTTGCGCCCATAGACAATCCGGAGCACAGCCCGACCAGCATGTTTATTATGCTGCTTGTGCTGCCGACAGCCGCCAGCGCCTCTTTACCCACGAATTTGCCCACAACGATTGTGTCCACGGTATTATAAAGCTGCTGAAACAGCAATCCCGCCGCCAGCGGCAGCGCAAATGTTATCAGCAGCCTCCATATCGATCCGCTCGTCATGTCCGAATCGGCGCGCTTAATATGTCGCTTAATTTCTCGGTGAACCTTCTCTTTTTCCTTGCTTACCTGTTCCAATTCCATGCTCTCTCTTTCTCTTACAACATCTTATATATCCTTTTATATATAATGATATCACATCGTATGGATTTGTCAAAGGCGCAAGCCCCGCTTTTTATGCCCAGCCCATCAATTGGATGAAACTATAAACAAGCCTGAGTCCGTAGAACACCATTACCGCGCCGCAGACTATGTTTATTATTCTCAGCAGCTTATCCGTTATTTTCCCGCTGAACAGGGATATTGCCGTGGTAACGCCGAAAAACCATATTACCGACGCACTCGTGAACCCTATAACAAACGGCAATTTTTCGCCCGCGGTAAGCGTTGCGCTCGCCGCGCCCAGCAGCATTGTGCCGTCGATGAGCGCCTGCGGGTTTATCCACGTTACCGTGAACGCCATCGCCGCCGTTTTCAGCAGCGGTATGCCCGTATCCGCATCGCCCGCAAGGCCGGATTTTGAGCGTATAAGCCCAATACCCATCCATATTATTATAAGGCTGCCTATAGCCAGCACGCCCTTCCTAAGCCACGGCAGCGCCTCCATCAGCGCACCCACGCCGAAGAAGCACGCAAGGCTGAGCGATATGTCAAAAAAAGCAACTATTGCCGCCGTTGCAAACGCCTTCTTGCGCTGCTGCGTAACGGCCGTGTTTATAACAAAAAGATTCTGCGTGCCTATCGGCGCAACGTATGCAAGCCCCATCATGAGCCCGCGCAGGTAGATAGCCATGTTCGCTCCTTATTATTTAGCAGGTAGTTTTTTATTATCTGCTATTTATTTTTAACCGAATATATTGTATGCTTAATGCATCTGCCGCGCAATGGCGCGCTATTTTATTGCAAAGCAAGTAAGGGTGAATTGCCCTTGCAATCCTGTGTATATATGCGGTAATATAAAAGTACGGAATAACTAACCACTATGTTTCACGAGGTTATGCCATGGGATTGCGTCAAAGTCAGGAACAGCGGCAGATAATCGGCCAGCGCATGTATCAGTATATGGATATTTTGGCCATGAATATGGATGAAATAAACCGATATGTGGACGACGCCATGCGCGACAATCCGCTGATAGAGCTGCTCACACCGCCCGAGCATTTTGCGCATTGCAGCGATCGTGATGCGGAAAGGCAGGACGCCTTCGATAGATATTCGCAGCAAAGCGCCGGAGGAACGCTGGAGGCATTTTTACTTGAGCAGATATCTTTCCTTAAGCTTGATGAAGCTGCCCGCTCCGCCGCGGTCTATATAATATGCAGCATGGACGAAAACGGCTATGTTCCGGAAAATATCGGCCGTATGAATGAAAAACACAGCCCCGCCTGCATACATTATGCGCTTGAAATAATACAGTCCCTTGAGCCGGCGGGCGTGGGCGCGCGCAGCCTTGGCGAATGCCTGCAATTACAGCTGGCACGGAACAAGGAAAGCGATCCCCTGCTTTACACATTGGCGCATGATTATATGCCCCGCTTATGCCGCGGGCAGTTTAAGCATATTGCAAAGGAACTGAATCTGCCCGTTAAGCGCATAGAAGCAGCGTTTAAGAAAATGACCGAACTTCAGCCCAAGCCCGGCAACGGCTTCGGCCACAGTAATTATACAAATTACGCCGTTGCGGATATAGAGCTGCATTACGATAACGCTGCGCAAAAATACGCCGCAGTTTATCCGGATGACCGCTACGCCAATATAGGCTTAAACGATTATTATTCGCTGCTGATTTCGGATTCAAATACGGATGCGGAAACAAGGGCATATATAAAGGAAAAGACCGACTCCGCAAAATGGATAATAGGCTGCATACAAAAGCGGCGCGACACCTTGATGAACATAGCGCAGCTTATAGCGGAAAGCCGGCCGCAGGCGCTGAGCAGCGGTTCCGCGCCCATCCAGCCGCTTAGCATCGATTATGCCGCGGAGCGGCTGAACGTGAGCCCGTCCACGGTTTACCGCGCGATACGCGGCAAATATATTTCCACGCCGCGCGGGGTGCTGAGCATGGCAGCCTTCTTTGATAAAGCAAAGCTTGGTGCGGCGCCGGAAGCCGGACTGTGCCGCAGCGATATATCCCTTAAAATAAAAAGCCTTATCGCCAACGAAGCGCACCCGATGAGCGACAGCGAAATATCCAAATCGCTTGAAGCGGACGGCATAAGGATATCCCGGCGGACGGTAGCCAAATACCGCGAGGAAATGCATATACCCTCTTCGTCATGCAGAGTAAGGATAAAAAGCGAGGACAGCATATGAAAAGAAAGCGCGTAGTAATAGTCACCGGCAATCAGCGCGTGGCGCAGGCAATATTCAACGATGTAAAGGCCGTATTTAACGACGATGTTGATATTGATATAGTATATCCTTCCCAAATAGCGTCATTGGACGCCGTGGAGGCGGACGCCTTTCTTGTTACCCGCTGGTACAACATAGGCGGCCTTACGGACAAGGTATCCAGCAAATCCAAGGTGGTGCGCACAACCCGCACCATATCCGAAAGCGGCTATAAGAAAATAACAAAGATCCCTCCGGGAACCAACGTGCTTGTGGTCAACGATTCCGAACAATCCACGTCCAGCGTGATAGAGCTGCTGATGGATCTGCATTTAGACGGGCTTACATATGTTCCGTATACCGCCGGGCATTATGACCCAAGCCTGAAAATAGCCATAACCCCGGGCGAAAGCCGGTATGTTCCAAGCTATATCGAAAACATAATAGACATAGGCAACCGCCATATAGACATTTCCACCGTGCTTGCGCTTTGCAACGTTATGGACGTGAACATATCCGAAATTGCCGGCTCGCTTATGAATTACTTCAATATGCTGCTCTGCCGCGATGTAATATCCCGCCAATACCGGGATACGCTTTCAAAAAGCATGTATATGAACAGCATCCTTAAACACATGGAGCAGGGCGTTCTGCTTACAGCGCCGGATGGCCGCATAATACTGAGCAACGGCAAAATGAACGAACTGCTGCGCATGCAGATAACCGAAAACCGCGACTATGTATCCGCCGTGTTTCCGGAAGGAACGGCGGCGCGCATAGCCAATATGGATAACGATACGCTTGCGCTTAACGTTAACGGGCGTGAAATGCTCATTAACCACGAAACGCTTAACTTTGGCGATACGATAAACCACAACCTTTATTTTTTCAACGACGTAACGTATATCCGCCGGCTGGAGCGCAAATCCCGCGAGGAATCGCTGCAAAAAGGCTTTGTTGCCAAGCATAGCTTTGATGATATCGTGCACGTTTCCGCCGTGATGGATGAATGCATACGCCGCGCGCGGCTGTTCTCCCGTTCCGATAAAACCGTGCTTATACAGGGCGAAAGCGGCACGGGTAAGGAACTTGTTGCGCAATCCATACACAACGCCTCCTCCCGCAGGAACAAGCCTTTCGTCGCTGTCAACTGCGCCGCACTGCCGGAAAGCCTGCTTGAAAGCGAATTGTTCGGCTATGAACGGGGCGCGTTCACCGGCGCAAGGCAAAGCGGCAAGAAAGGACTGTTTGAACAGGCAAACGGCGGCACAATTTTTCTGGATGAAATTGGCGATATGCCACTGGCGCTCCAATCCCGCCTGCTGCGCGTTTTGCAGGAAAAGCAGGTTATGCGCGTTGGCGCGGACAGCATTATTGATATAGACGTGCGCGTTATCGCCGCCACGAACCAGAACCTTATGGCAAAGATGGAGGAGGGCATATTCCGCAGCGATCTTTATTACCGGCTGAATGTGCTGCCGTGCCACATAGCTTCCCTAAGGGACCGCAGGGAAGATATAGTACCCCTGTTCCTTAACTTTATAGGGCAAAAGTCCATACCAAACGACCTTGCGGCAAGGCTTAAAAGCTACGACTGGCCAGGCAACGTGAGAGAGCTTGAAAATACAGCAGAGTATTACACAATGATGCGGGACTTTGACATGCCTCTGCCGGAGCATATTCAGCCGCAGCACACCGCCGCCGGAGTGCTGGACAGCGACGATATAGCAATACTATCCGTGTTGAGCAATGGTTACATAGGCCGCAGCGCGCTGAAGAAAAAGCTGGAAGCCATGGGCATAAGCTTAAGCGAATACTCAATACGCAAAAAGCTGGACGTTCTGCAAAGCCGCAATTATATAAGCAGACAGCTTGGCCGCAGCGGCACCCGCATAACCGACGATGGAAGGGACGCTCTGCAGCGCCGCATGGGCAAATAAGCCAACATTCGACCATTTTCCTTTAATTGGACGAATTATTGGGACGATTCCGTCCGATTTATTCTGCTTTTTATTTCTCACTCCGGCATTGTGCCGATCGGGGGTGACCTCCCCGCTTTTCGTTTTTCTCCAAATTCCGCTGATTTTACAAATTTTTACTTTACTTTGCCCATTGTCCTTCCGGTTGGCATGATTTTTGCATCTATTAATTGTTATAAGGGCTATATGGAAAAATATATGGCTAAACGCTCAATAAAAGAAGGAGGATCACAATGTACAAGAAATTTGCCGCCCTATTGCTTGCAGTCATTATGGTTTTTGCCATGTTTGGCTGCCAAGGCGCCACCGAACCCAACCCAAACAGCACCGTCGCCCCCACGCAGGGGAATAACGACCCCGCGCAAACCAATACCGAAACCAACACCCCCGCGCAGAACGCCGAAAAGGTATACACTACCTATACTCAGGTGTATTCCGCGGAGGTAAGCACGCTGAACTATCTGCAAAGCACCGCAACCGACGTTACCGTGCTCGGCTCGCTGTGCGTAGACGGCCTTGTGGAATTCGACCGCTACGGAGTTATGCAGCCCTGCCTTGCCGAAAGCTGGGATGTTTCCGATGACGGCACCGTATATACCTTCCACCTTCGCAAGGGCGTAATGTGGTACACCTATGAAGGCGAAGAATACGCCGAGGTCAAGGCGGGCGACTTTGTTGCCGCGGCCGAATATGTGCTCAATGCCGCCAACGCCTCCAAGGTGTCCAACACCCTGTATCACAACATTGCCGGCGCAAAGGACTACTACGACGGCATTACCGCCGATTTCAGCACCGTCGGCATAAAGGCGCTTGACGATTACACCGTTGAATACACCCTTGTTGCGCCGCTGCCCTATTTCATCAAGATGGTATCCCTTAACCCCTGGTTCCCCGCGCAGGCCGACTTCCTTGCCGAGCAGGGCGATCAGTTCGGCACAAGCAACGATACCCTGCTGTACTGCGGCGCGTATCTTTTCGATACCTTTGAGCCTGAATATCAGCGCGTGCTTGTCATGAACGAGAATTACTGGCACAGCGACATAATCTCCATAAAGAAGCTCGTATGGAAATACAACAAGGAAGCCTCCGCCAACGGCCCCGAGCTGTATCTGCGCGGCGAAACCGATAAGGTCACCCTCGGCACCGATATAATCGAAGAGTGGAAGGCCGATCCGGAGCTTTGGGATCAGGTGCATCCCGCCCAGCTTACCAATATGTCCTATTGGATGGGCTTCAACTTCAATCCCCAGTTTGAGGAGCAGTATAACCCCTCCGCGTGGAAGATAGCCGCCAACAATCTGAACTTCCGCAAGGCAATGTTCTATGGTTACGATCGCTATGCCGCAACCATGACACTTGACGCCTACACTTACAAAGAGAAGTGCATAAACACCTATTCAAGGCCAGGCCTTGTGCAGGTGAACGACGTTGACTATCTAATGATGAGCGGCCTTGACGAATACTCCACCCAAGAGAACCTGTTCAACGCCGACAAGGCCGTTGAATACAAGGCCAAGGCCATGGAAGAACTTGCCGGTCAGGTAACGTTCCCCATACTTGTGTACATGCCCTATAACGCCAGCAACAACGCCACCACCAAGCGCGTGCAGGTAATAGAGCAGCAGATGGAAGGCGTGCTTGGCGCCGACTTTATAGACATAGTGCTCGTTGGCTATTCCGGCTCCAGCTTCAATGCCGATATCCGCAACGCCGGCAACTGGGCATTCATGGAGGTTGGCTGGGGCCCTGACTACGCCGACCCCATGAGCGGCTTTGACCCCCTGCTCAAGTCCAGCATAGGCTCCCGCTACGGCAGCATATTCATGGCCGAGGACGGCTATGATGCAGAGCTTGGCTACGGCACGTTTGAAAAGATGGCCCTTGAAGCCAACTCCGTAACCTCCGATCTCAAGGCTCGTTACGAAGGCTTTGCAGCGGCGGAAAAATACCTGCTCGATCAGGCTATGGTTATCCCCTGCTTCCTTTCCGCCGGCGGGTATCAGGCCTGCAAGCTCGATCCCTTCTCCGGCATGTGCGGCCAGATGGGCGATTACGGCCTGAGGAAGCTCAAGGGCGCGGTTGTGCTTGAAAAGTCCATGAATTGCGATGAATACGCCGCCGCCAAGGAAAAGTACATTGCGGAGCGTACCGAAGCGCGCCTTGCCGCCGAAAAATAATAAAACAGAAACCTGATTGTTCTCCCCCAAATAAAGGGAAGGTGCGGACGATTTCGCGCCTTCCCTTGCAAAATCAAAGAAGGATAAGGGTATAACCAATGCTGAAATACATACTAAAACGCTTGCTGCAGTCCGTATTTACCCTTTTTATAATAGCAACTGTAGTGTTTCTGCTCATGCGCCTTATGCCGGAATCCGGCTATTTCGGCGAAGAGTTCGACAAAATGGATCCCGAGCAGATAGAGGCCTCCCTCAAGGCAATGGGCCTGCGCGATCCCATACCCGTTCAGCTAATGCGCTTCTATACGTCCATACTGAAGGGCGATTTCGGCAAATCCATAGTTTTCCGTCCCAACGTGGACGTGATGAAAATAATAAAGCAGAAAGTTCCGTATTCGCTCCCGTTCGGCCTTGCTTCGGTTGCAATAGGCTTGGTAGTCGGCATATCAATAGGCGTGCTTATGGCCCGTTTCAAGCATCAGGTGCCGGACATGCTGGGAAACGCATATGTTGTCATAATAAACGCCGTGCCCGCCGCGGTGTACTATCTGTTTATTCAGATATACATATCCGATCTTCTCAAACTGCCCATTCTTTACGATGCCGATAAGCCCGTAAGCTGGATACTGCCGGCCATAAGCATGTCGCTCAGCGGAATTGCGTATTACGCCATGTGGATGCGGCGCTATATGCTCGACCAAATGACTAAGGATTACATCAGCTTTGCCCGCGCAAAGGGCCTTTCCAACAAAAAGCTGATGGTGCGCCACGTTGTACGAAATGCCTTCGTGCCAATAGCGCAATATCTGCCCGCAAGCGTGCTTATGACAATATCCGGTTCAATATATGTTGAATCGCTGTTTTCCATCCCGGGCATGGGCGGTTTGCTTATAGCTGCCATACAGCGCCAGGATAATCCGCTTGTTCAGGCGCTGGTGCTTATCTATTCAAGCATAGGCATACTGGGCCTGCTGTTTGGCGATCTTCTCATGGCGCTGTGCGATCCGCGCATAAAGCTTGGCGGAAAAGGAGGAGCAAACTGATGAAAAAGGTAACCAAGCTTGAAAAAAGCATAGAGGAGCAGATAGCCCAATACGGCGAAAAGCTGCTTTTTTCCGAAGCCGAATACAACCGCGACAATGCAGAGGACGGCGGCTATTCAAACTATTCATATTGGCGTTCCACATGGAGATCGTTCACCAAGAATAAGGTTGCCATGTTCTTCATGTACCTGCTCATAGCGGTGCTGCTGTTCACCATAATACAGCCCATGCTGCCCAATCAGAAGGACCCCAACGAAATATTCTGGGTCGGTACAGCGCCCGATATGAATCACCGGCCGGATTCCGAATTCTGGTTCGGCACCAATTCAACCGGCCAAGATCTTTGGTCCAGAATATGGCACGGTACGCGCACAAGCCTGCTGATAGGCATTGTTGTTGGCTTCTGCAACGCATTCATAGGCATACTTATAGGCGCGCTGTGGGGCTATGTCCGCATGCTTGATAGATTCCTTACGGAAGTTTATAACGTGCTGCACAATATTCCCAACAGCATCGTGCTCATATTGATATCCTATATACTCAAGCCCGGCGTGGGAACCATGATATTCGCCATGTGCGTAATGGGCTGGCTGCCCATGTGCCGCTTTGTCCGCAACCAAATAGTTATAATAAGGGACCAGGAATACAATCTTGCTTCCCGCTGCCTCGGCACGCCCACGTTCCGCATGATAACCAAAAACCTGCTGCCGTATCTTGTCAGCGTTATAATGCTGCGCATAGCTTTGGCAATTCCCGCCGCCATCGGCAGCGAGGTTTTCCTTACCTATATCGGCCTTGGGCTTCCGGTAAGCATACCGTCGCTCGGCAACCTTATAAACGAAGGCAGAATAGTTATGATGAGCGCCAGCTCGCGCTATCAGATAATATTCCCCTCAATAGTGCTTTCGGCCATAACGATCTCCTTCTATGTAATAGGCAATTCGTTTTCCGATGCTGCCGACCCGAAGAACCATGTATAAGGAGGGATAGAGCATGTCAGTAGATTACAGCGAAAAAATACTTACCGTAAAAGATCTTGAGGTGCAGTTCAACCTTAGGGGACAGGTGCTCACCGCCATACGCGGCATATCGCTCGACATCTATAAAGGTGAAAGCCTTGCAATAGTTGGCGAATCCGGCTCCGGCAAATCCGTCTTTACAAAAACCTTCATGGGAATGCTGGATAAAAACGGCAAGGTCACAAAGGGCGAAATACTTTATAACGGCATGGATCTTGCCAAGTTCAGCAGCGAAAAAGATTGGCTTAAAATAAGGGGCAAGGAGGTTGCCATGGTGTTTCAGGACCCCATGACCAGCCTTAACCCGCTCAAAACCGTCGGCAAGCAAATTCAGGAAGCGCTGGAGCTGCATCAAAATTTGCACGGCCGCGCGGCGCGCGAAAGAACAATAGAAATACTTTCGGACGTTGGAATAACCGAACCCGAAAGGCGCTATAAGCAATATCCGCACGAATTTTCCGGCGGAATGCGCCAGCGCGCCGTAATAGCCACGGCAATAGCCTGCAACCCCAACATTCTTATTTGCGATGAACCCACTACCGCGCTTGACGTTACCATACAGGCGCAGATAATAGAGCTGCTTGAGCAGCTGCAAAAAAAATACCGCCTGACGATAATATATATCACGCACGACCTTGGCGTGGTTGCAAAAGTTGCGGACAGAATAGCCGTTATGTACGCCGGCGATATAATAGAAATCGGCCTTTGCAACGAAATATTCTATAATCCTCAGCATCCTTACACATGGGCGCTGCTTTCAAGTCTGCCTCAGTTGGGCATAAAGGGCGAACCGCTTTATTCAATACACGGCACGCCGCCGAACCTTTTCAAGGAGATAAAGGGCGATGCCTTCGCCCCGCGCAACCCGCGGGCGCTGAACATAGATTATGTTATCCGCCCGCCGTACTTTGAAGTATCCCCCACGCATTACGCAAAAACATGGCTGCTCGATCCCCGCTCGCCCAAAATAGAACCTCCGGCGATAATTCAGCGGTTAAGGGACAGATGGAAGGAGGCCAACCCCAATGTGTGAAACGCTGGAAAAACTGCTTGAGGTCAAAGACCTTCATGTTGAATTCGGCAAAGGCCGCAAAAAGTTCGAGGCTATAAAGGGCGTAAGTTTCGACATATATAAGGGCGAAACATTCGGTCTGGTGGGCGAGTCCGGCTCCGGCAAAACCACCATAGGCCGCGCAATAATCCGCATAACCCCCGTTTCTTCGGGTGAAATACTCTTTAAGGGAAAGCGCATAAGCGGCAAAATAAACAAGGAAACGAACAGGGAAATCGTCAAAAAGATACAGATGATATTTCAGGACCCCATGGCCTCGCTCAACGAGCGCGCAAAGGTGGACTACATCGTTTCGGAAGGGCTGTATAACATAGGCGGCTTTTCTTCGGAGGAGGAAAGGCGGCTGAAGGTCAAGAAGGCCATGCTGGACGTTGGGCTTCCGCCCGAATTTGCAACGCGCTTCCCGCATGAGTTTTCCGGTGGACAGCGGCAGCGCATAGGCATTGCGCGCGTGCTTGTTATGCATCCGGAGCTGATAATTGCGGATGAGCCGATAAGCGCTCTGGACGTTTCCATAAGGGCGCAGGTGCTCAATCTGCTTTCCGATCTGCAAAAGGAATACGGGCTGACGTATCTTTTTATAGCGCACGATCTTTCCATAATGCGCTTCATAACCAACCGCCTTGCCGTTATACACAAGGGCCGCATAGTGGAGCTTTCAGAAACCGAAAAGCTGTTTGCGCACCCGCTGCATCCATACACAAAATCGCTGCTTTCCGCAATACCCCAGCCCGACCCATTGAGCGAAAAGGGCAAAAAAACGCTGCCCTACGACCCGGCCTGCCACGATTATTCCGTGGACAAACCGGAATGGCTGGAGCTTGAGGACGGCCACTTTGTGCTTGCAAACAATAAAGAAGCCGAGCAATACAGAAAGGAGCTTGCAAACCGAGCATGAAACACATTATTTCAAAATCCTGCACCGATGCGCAGGCATATATAGTCCCCTTCAGGGCAAAAAGCCCCCGCAGCGTAAGCATAGCGCCGGAGATGGACGCAGCCGTTGATTTGGCCATAAACGGAAGCTTTGGCGGCAATTTAGGCGAAACATACGCAATGACACTCCCCGTGGGAGATAAGCTCACAAGCATAATATTGCTTGGCCTTGGCGCAGACAAACTGAGCGAGAGGGATATCCACACCAAAGCGGCGCCTGCATTTAAGCAGGCAAAGCAGCTTGGCGCAAAGCACGTTGCCGTAATGCTCGATCAGGTAAGCGAATTGAGCGAATCGTTTGAGCTTTTCGGCGCATTGGCAAGGCTGCCGCAGCTGGTGGGATATACAAACAGCGGGCTTAAATCTAACCCCGAAAATAAAAACTTTGAGCAGGTCGCGTTCGTTACCGCCGCAGACGGCCTTGACGCCGCCCTGAGAGAGGCTGTGGCAACCGCCCGCGGCACGATAATCGCACGCAGGCTATGCAACCTAAGATCAAACGAGCAAACGCCGCAGTCCTTGGCGGAGGATACAGCCGCGCTCGGCAAGGAGTACGGCTTCGATGTGCAGCTGTTCGACAAAGCCGCCATAGAGGAGCTTGGCATGGAAAGCTTCCTCTCCGTGGCACGTGGCGCGCACAACACCCCGCCCGTGCTTATCGTTATGCGCTATCTTAACGGCGGCGACTCTCCGCGCATAGGCCTTGTGGGCAAGGGCATCGTGTACGACAGCGGCGGTTACAGCATAAAAACCACGCCCGGCATGAAGAACATGTTTGACGATATGGGCGGCGCCGCCGCGGTGATAGGCGCAATGACCGCCGTTGCGGATCAGAAGCTTAAGGCTAACGTAATAGGCGTTATTGCCGCATGCGAAAACAAGATTGCTGCGGATGCTTACGTCCCCGGGGACATAACAGGCTCCATGAGCGGCAAAACGATAGAGGTCATAAGCGCGGACGCAGAAGGCAGGCTTACCCTTGCGGATGCGGTAACGTATATACAGCGCAAGGAAAGCTGCCGATTCGTCGCCGACATTGCCACCCTTACCGGCAGCGCAAAAACCGCCGTCGGCAAATACAGCGCCGCCGTGCTGACAAATAACGAAGAGCTGTATGCTTCCGCGCGGGAAGCCTCGCGCCTCTCCGCCGAGAAGATATGGCGGCTGGATAACGACCGCGAGATGCTGCCATGCATAAAAACGCCCGTGGCCGATTTGAAAAACGCCGGCAACGCAACGATGGACGGCGGCGGCTGCATGCTGGGCGGAATGTTCGTGGGCGAATTCATAGAAAACGATATCCCCTGGATACATATAGACATGGCCCCCGTAAACTTCCGCACGGAGCCGCCGGCATACTGCGCATACGGTGCAACGGGCTACGGCGCTTCATTGCTGTACCATTTGGTGAAGCAGCTTAAAGGCAACGCATAAGGAGGGCATCAGCATGAAACCGCGTATAGGAATAATGAGCAGGTACCTTGCCAAGGACAACCGTTTTGTTACCAAAGCCGGCTACATTTATGCCATTTCGGCCGTGGGCGGGCTTCCCATACAAATACCCATAGCCGATGTTGCCGACGTTGATGCAATAGCCGGCATGGTGGACGGCATAATAATAACCGGCGGCGCGGACGTAACGCCGCTGGTATACGGCGAGCAGCCCGTGCCCGCAATAGGCCCCACCTGCGGCGCAAACGACAGGTTTGAAATAGCCCTTATCCATGCCGCGCTTGCAAAGAAAAAGCCCGTGCTCGGCATTTGCCGCGGCATACAGGTTATAAACGTTGCCTTCGGCGGCACGCTTTATCAGGATATCCCCAGCCAGATATCCCGCGATATCTGCCATAATCAGGGCGCCGCCGGAACCGAGCGCACGCACAGCGCGGCCATTGAGCCGGGCAGCTATATGCACGGCATAGCCAAATGCGATACCATGCTTGTCAACAGTTTTCATCATCAGGCGCTCAATACCATAGGCGACGGGCTGAAGGTAAGCGCGCGCGCAATGGACGGCGTTGTCGAGGCCGTTGAAAATGCGGATGGTTCCGTGTTCGCCGTGCAATGGCACCCCGAATTGCTGTATGCCGAAAATCCGGAGCACCGCGCCATATTTGAAACATTCGTAAATAGGTGCGCCGCCAAATAGCGCCGCAATTTAACAGGCATTCCCGCTAACACTGCCCGCAGGGCCCGCGCCGCATAGTCAGGTGCGGGCCTTGCGGCGCTTTTATGCATGCCGCGCTATGTGTTATTAAGCAGCTGCTTTCTCTCTTTCCAGTCCGGCATCATCGCCGCAAGGAAATCACAGAATTGCTTTGAATGATCGGGATATATAAGGTGGCACAGCTCGTGCAGCACAACGTATTCAACGGCTCCTCTCGGCGCCGCGAGCAGGCGCTTATTCAGCGTGACTATGCCCTTTTTAACGTGGCATGTGCCCCAGCGCGATTTCATGTCCCTTATGCGCAGCTGCGGCCTTTCAACGCCGTATTTCTCAAACGGTGGATATAATTCGTACAGCATTTCGCCGAATACGGCCCGGCATTGCCCGTTTATGAAGTTATCGATCAGGCAGCTTTTTCTGCCTAAATCATTAACATCCTTTACCGCCATGTGAATATATCCTCCTTCGATCGATACGGATTCCTTATCCGCGCGAAGCACCTGCAAAATATATTCCTGCCCAAGGAGCGTAATCTTTTCCCCGCTTATGTATTGCTCCGGCCGCTGCTCGCGCTGCGCCGCTTTTTTGAACTTGTCCTGCGCATTTGCAATAAACGCCGCCCTATCGCTTACAAACCCGTCAACTTCCCTGTCGCTTATAAAATCATTTGCCGAAACGTATATGCTGCCGTCTCTGCGTATTCTCAAATTCATGTTTTTTACCATTTTGCGCTCCAGCGTATATATAAATTCTCTGCCCTGTGCAAATACCGTTCTTACGGCAATGTTCCTCATGCTAAAAAATCCCCCGTAAACAGGCCGTTTTGACCATATTCTATTTTTTAGTTTAGCACGCGATGCGGCGCATAGCAATTAAATTCAGCCTTTTCTTATGCATAAATTATGCATAATCCATAAACCTCCATATTGACATAACCGATACTAAGGTGATAATATAGGGAAAAATTCGTATAAGTTGTACGGACAACCGATTATATAGTTGTTGCTAATTGCAGTCAACCGTAGGTTGGATGAATTGAAACATCGGTATCCAGCACAACCTAATAAGCAATAACAATAACGAAAGGGCAAGGCAATGATTCTAATTCAGAACACGGTGAAGCGGGTCACATTCGGCGATAACTCATCCTATCAAAACGGGCTGCTTACCGTTTCCAAGGAGGAGCTGTCCGCAGCGGCGCTCAAAAATACCGATGGGAAATATGCCTTTGATATCGACGTGTGCTGCCCCGGCGAAAAAACGCGCATCGTTCACATTACCGATGCCATTAAGCCTTCCTATAAGCCGGATGCGGCCGCTTTCCCCGGCTGGACAGAAGGCGAAAACAAGTGCGGGCAAGGCGAAACCGTTCAGCTTGAAAATCTCTGCCTGCTGCAAACGTTCGCATATCCCGGTATTCAGGAAGGCATAGTAGACATGTCCGGCGAAGGCGCGAAGTATTCGCTATTCTCCAAAAAGATCAATCTGGTAATGTCCGTAAAGCTGCTCGATACGGCTATCGAAAAGCCCGTTTTGGCAAAGGACCTTGTAAGGATGCAGACGCAGGCCGCGGAATACCTTGCATCCATCGCCAAGGATGCCTGCGAAAAGAAGATTGAAATAAACAACCCGCAGCCGTCCTCTCTGCCCCGCGTTGGCTATGCCTATTTTGTGCAGGCGCAGGGACCCCTCCGCAACGTGTTCATGTATGGCAAGGAATGCGTAAACATGAAAGCGACCTATCTTTCCCCCGCGGAGATTATTGACGGTGCGCTCGTAAGCGGCAATTACATAATCGCCTGCCAGAAGAACCCCACCATTTACCATCAGGAAAACCCCGTTATACGCTACGGCATCGCCAATTCCGGCAAGGAGATGGACTTTGTGGGCGCGATATGCGCAACCGAAAGCAATCTGCTGGACGGCAAGCGCGAATCCGCCGCCAGCATAACCCAAAAGGCGCTTGAGCTGCACTGCGACGGCATGATAATCACGCAGGAAGGCGGAGGCCACGCCGACGTTGATTTGATATTCACCAACGATGCCCTGACCGACGCGGGCATACGCACCGTTGTTATAGCCAACGAGATAGCCGGCCCGGACGGAATACTTCCCCCGCTGGTTTCCTTCTCCTCCAAGGTGGATGCAACCATATCCACCGGCAATAACGACCAAGTGATAGAGCTTGACGCAATGGATAAGTCCATCGGCGGCGACGCCATTTCAAACGGCGCGCATAACGCCACGGACAGCTTCAAAACGCCTTTGGGCATTATGTACACGGCCACCAATCAGCTGGGCGTAAGCAACATGACCACAAAGGCCTATTAAGGAGACGAGCATGGCAAAATACAGAGTTGTTCACTATATAAACCAGTTTTATGCGGGCATAGGCGGCGAGGAGCAGGCGGATACCGGACTGTTCTGCGAAGAAGGCCCCAAGGGACCGGGCATGGCGTTCAAAGGCGCGCTCGGCCCAGATTTTGAAATTGTTGCGACGATTTACTGTGGCGATAACTATGCCGTTGACCATACCGAGCAGGTGATGCCTCAAATCATCGAAACCATCCGCAAATATAATCCGGATCTGGTCATCGCGGGTCCAGCGTTCAATGCCGGGCGTTACGGCCCCATGTGCGGCGCGGTAGCCAAGGCCGCGAATGAGGCGGGCTTCCTTTCCGTGACCGGAATGTATGAAGAAAACCCGGGCGTGGAAATGTACAGCAAGTATACCTACATCGTAAAAACCGCCAATTCCGCCGCAGGCATGCGCAAGGCCGTCCCCGCAATGGCGGCGCTTTGCAAAAAGCTTGTGGCCGGCGAAGAAGTAAGCCCCGATGCGGACGGCTACTTCAAGCGCGGCAAGAAGAACGTTTTTGTTGATAAAAACGGCGCACAGCGCGCCTTTGAAATGCTTATGGCCAAGCTGAAGGGCGAGCCTGTTGTTCAGGAAATAGAAATGCCGCCCTTTGAAGCGGTTGAGCCGGCGGCGCCCATAAAAGACATGAAACATGCCAAGCTTGCGCTTGTGACGGACGCGGGCCTTACGGACAAAACAAATAGCTTCCGTTTGGAATCCTCCCGCGCGTCCAAGTACGTTGCCCTTAGCATCGCCGGAATGGACAGCCTTTCCGCCGACGATTTCAGCGCCAACCATGGCGGCTACGACAACACGCAGGCCAACCGAAACCCCAATGTTATAGTCCCGCTGGATGTCGTTCGTTCCTTCCAGAAGGCCGGTGCCTTTGCCGAGTTGGAAGATACTATCTATTCCACGACCGGCAACGGCACCAGCCTGAAAAATGCCCAGTCCTTCGGCGCAGAGATCGCCAACCGACTGCTGGCAGCGCATGTGAACGGCGTGATACTTACATCGACCTGAGGAACCAGCACGCGTTGCGGTGCAATGCTCGTAAAAGAAATTGAACGTGTTGGTATCCCCGCGGTGCAGATATGCACCATACTGCCGATTGCGCAAACAGTCGGCGCGAACAGAATAGTGCGCGCAATAGCCATTCCAACGCCCGTCGGCGCGCCCAACCTTCCCGCGGAGGAAGAGAAAGCTTTGCGCGAATCGATCGTTTCCAAAGCCATACGCGCCCTTGAGACCGAAGTCAACGGCCAGCTTACGATCGAATAAAGCAAACGGTTACAGATTATTTTGTGTGCTATGAGCCTGATGGCACGATTTTATAAAAAAATAGGAGGTCACATATGAACAAAAAATCAGTAGCAAAACTTCTGTCCGGTCCGGTTCTGTTTGCGCTTTGCATGCTGCTTATACCGGAAAGCGTTCTGCCGTTTGCCGTTCGCGGAACGCTGGGCCTGTTCCTTTGGATGTCCGCGTGGTGGATAACCATTCCCGTGGGCGTGGCAGTTACGGCGTTCCTTCCGATAGTCGTCTGCTCCATATTCGGCATTGTTCCCGTTAAAGAAGTTATCCCTCAGTATTTTACCGATCTGGTAGTATTGCTTCTCGGCGCGGATATCCTTACCAAGTCCTGGGAAACCACCGGACTCAATAAGAGGATCGCGCTGTTCGTGCTCCGTTTGGTCGGCCCTTCGATGAAGTCACAGCTTATCATGTGGTTCGTCGGCTCCACCATAATGAGCATTTTCCTGCCCAACGTTGTTGTTGCAGCATGCCTTATGCCTATCGCAATTTCCATGCTGAACGCCGTTGGCAATAATGACGCTTCCAAATCTACCGCCGCGGCCAACATTTTCCTGGCTGTTGCATGGGGCTCGGGTCTTGGCGGCTTTGGTTCTCCGCTCGGCGGCGGCATGAATCTGATTATAATCAATCAGGTTCAGGAACTTACCGGTCAGGAATTCATGTACACCACTTGGGTAAAGCTGATGCTCCCCATCCTGATCGTTTTGACTATAGTAGATGTTATCTACATGTGCCTGATGAAGTCCGATATGAAGTCCCTGCCCGGCGCAAAGGATTACTTCGTTGAAGAATACAAGAAGCTGGGCAAGATGAGCAAAGAGGAAACCCTCTCCCTCTGGCTCTTCGTTATCCCCGTCGTATTGGCCTTCACCCGCGAACTTTGGAAGGGCATAATACCCGCATGGACCGCGTCCTATGTATTCCTGCCCTTCGCCGTACTTTCCTTCTGCCTGCCCGGCTCCTGCAACGGCAGACTCATCACCTGGAAATGGGCGCAGCCCAAAATCTCCTGGGGTCTGTTCTATACCCTCGCCGGCGGCCTTGCGCTGGGCAAGGTAGTTGTTTCCTCCGGCTCTTCCGCCATGATAGCCGAATTTGTGCAGAATTCCGGCATCACCAGCACGTCCGTACTGTGCATACTGTTCATAATACTCGGCTCCGTACTGGCGAACATCTCCTCCAACAATTCCGCCTGCGCGATAGTTACCCCGCTGGTAGTTTCCGTAATGTCCGCGCTTGGTGAAAACCCCATACCGTATCTGTTCATGGCGGCCGTAGGCGGCAACCTTGCGTATCTGCTGCCCAGCGCCACCAGGGCCGTTGCGGTAGATGCCGGCGTTGAGCCTTCCTACATGCTCAAGAAGGGCGCCCTTATCAACATTATAACCCTTGTGGTTGCCTGCGTGTGCGCGCTGATCTGCCTGAAGATCCCCATGTACATCAACTGGTAACCCCGTCATCAGGCTACATTTCATAAAGGAATAGGTATCGGACAGAGTAAAATCTGCTCGATACCTCCTTTTGCTACTGAATAGTATATTTGAGGAGGCAATATGTTCCTGCTGTTTTTACTCATTCCGTTGCTGGCGTCCACCATAGGCTCCATCGTGGGTGCCGGAGGCGGCGTTATAATAAAGCCGGTGCTCGATATGCTCGGCGTGATGCCGGTCAAAACGCTCAGCTTCTGCTCCGGCTGCGCGGTGCTTTCCATGTCCGTAGCGTCGCTCATCCGCGGCCGCAACGACGACGTTAAGCTTGACCTGAAGGTTAGCACCTCCCTTGCCACCGGCGCGGTGTTCGGCGGCATCATCGGCAAGGACCTTCTTGAGCTTACGGCGAACGCATTTGAAACCGAGTCCATGCTCGGCGCAATGCAGTCTATACTGCTCGCCGTAACAATGGTCATTGTTATCATATATATATGTATAAAGTCCAAAGTGCGCTCCATGAACATAAAGAACGCGCTTGTGAGCGTGGTGATAGGTTTGCTGCTCGGTGCAATATCAAGCTATGTCGGCATAGGCGGCGGCCCGCTCAACGTTGCGGTTCTGTTGTTTTTCTTTGGCATGGATGCCAAAACCGCGGCTAAAAATTCCATATTCATAATAGTATTCTCCCAGCTTGCAAGCATTTTCATGTGCCTGTTCACCCACACGGTGCCGGAGTTTTCGTGGTTCTATCTTATACTCATGTCCGTCGGCGGCATACTGGGCGCAATGTTGGGCAACTGGATATCCAAACGCATAGATAACCGCGCCGTAGAGTTCCTGCTCAAGCTGCTAACTTTATTTGTGGCGATTATTTCCGTTATAAACGCCATAAACTATTTGAACTGACAGCTTGCAAATTTAATAAGGAATGTATAGAATATACTTAAAGTGTTTTTACAGGATATGCCAGCGTATCCTGCAAACCTACATCATTCGCTTTGAGGTATTACTATGCAGCTTAACCATTCCAGCCCCACGCCGCTGTACTATCAGCTGCGCCAGATGATACGCAACAATATTGTGGACGGCGTTTGGCAGGACGGCATGATGCTCCCTTCCGAAACGCAGCTTGCAACCGAGCTGAAGCTGAGCCGTCAAACGGTGAAGCAGGCTTACGATGGGCTGGTGCAGGAAGGCCTTGTCAGCCGGAAGCGCGGCAAGGGCACCTATGTAACATATAGGCAGGCCGAGTTCAACATTATGCAGGAGCCGAACTTCTATCAGCAGATGGATGACGAACGGGCGGTCCAGCTTGCAAAAACAATAGAGAAAGGCTTTGTAAAGGCGGATGCGCACGTTGCCAAGCGGCTGCGGCTGCAGGTTGGCGATGATGTTGCCTGTATCAAGCGCGTCCGTTATATTAACGACCTTGCAAGCATAATCCAAACCGTTTATATAAAAAAGGAATATATGGGTGAACTGCTGGATATTGACTCATCTGCCATTTCGTGGCACAAATATGTTGAGGATTATAACCATATTTATCTCAATCTGTTTGAAATGATAATCAATGCCATAGATCTGGACCCCTATGAGTGCGATCTGCTTGAAGTTGGGCACAGCACGCCGGGCTTCAGGTTCATGACAACGTATTGGCACGATGACGACCCGATCGTTTATAACGACCGCGTTTTCCGCGGGGACGCCGTGCACCTTGCACTGCGCTTCAGCTACGATAGGGAGAACAACACCACCAAGTATAACGAGTTCGGCATACTTCGCCAAACGGACGAGGATTAACGGCATATTATTATAATGAAAGCGGCTGCGCAAACGGCCGTCTTTTTTCGTATTTCGTATATTGCATCCCCATTCCGAAAAGAATATAATGCGCATATAAAAATTGATATATCCTCGCCGTAAAGCGGCGGGGAAATAATTGACAGGAGGATGCATTATGCTGCAAGGAAAAACCGCCATCGTTACCGGCGGCACAAGAGGTATCGGTCTTGCGATAGTAAGGACATTTTTGAAAAACGGCGCGAACGTGGCGCTGTTCGGCAGCCGCAGCGAAACGGTTGGCAAGGCGTTGAAGGAGCTGAAAGAAGAAAACCCGAACTGGCCCGTTATAGGCATGGCGCCGGACATTGCCAAATACGATGAAATGAAAGCCGCCGTGGACGAAGTCGTCGCCAAATTCGGCGCGCTGGACATAATGGTAAACAACGCCGGCATTTCCGCGCGGGAGCCGCTTTGCGATTATACGCCGGAAAGCTTTCAACACATAATGGATCTTAACGTTACCGCCGTGTTCAATGGCTGCAAGGCAGCCGAAACCGTTATGAAGGGCCGCGGCGGCAGCATAATAAACACCAGCTCCATGGTAAGCCTTTACGGTCAGCCCAGCGGCGTTGGCTACCCCACCAGCAAATTTGCCGTAAACGGCATGACAAGGAGCCTTGCGCGCGAGCTTGGGCGCGAAGGCATACGCGTGAACGCGATCGCCCCGGGCGTTACCCGCACGGACATGGTGGCCGCGCTTCCGCCGGAGCTTGTGCAACGCATATCCGCGCCCATACCGCTCGGCCGCGTGGGCGAACCGGAGGAGGTTGCAAACGTGTTCCTGTTCCTTGCAAGCGACCTTGCCAGCTACGTCACCGGCGCAATAATAAGCGTTGACGGCGCAGCGCAGACCTGATAAAGCCAAAACCCAACCGGCCCTCCGCTTCCGCACATTGCCAAGCAGGGGGGCTTTTTACTGCACGCCAATCCACAACCCATTTCTCATCGCCAACATCTCCTATAATAGATGCATTTTATATATTATAGCTGATGTATAGCTTTGATAGCAACACCTACAATATAATTATAGGAGGTGCTGCATATGGCAAACGGTGAATACGGCGATATCGGCCTGCGTGTGCGTCAGCGCCGCGAAGAACTTGGCCTCACCCGTGAGAAAATGGCGGAGCGGGCAGGTTTGTCCGTTCAGTTTATGGCTTCCGTTGAACTTGGCAAGCAGAGCATGACCACGGACAGCCTTAAAAAAGTATGCCGTGCGCTGTGCGTAAGCGCCGATTATATCGTGTTCGGTACCCGGCCCGGCTATTCAGAGCATGACCTTAACGCCGCCGTGGAGCCGCTCAGCGCGGAACAGCGCGCCTATGCGGAACAAATGCTGCGCACATTTGTTCAGGCCATACAGTCCCAAAGGTAACATATTCCATTCGTTCCAGCATTGCATTTTTTGCCCATTCTGTAAATAAGCCCGCTGTATTCTTGCACAATTCACATAATTAGACTACAATATAGGATGATGTTTTATGCCTGAACGGGCAGAAAGAGGAAAAATGGCAAACGATAAGTATTCCGGAAGCTATAATGCAGGCCCCCAGCTTCCGTCATATATGAAAAAGAACACGACTGCCGCCAAGCGCACAGCGGCGCAGGGCACGGCCACGCGAAGCGCGGCACCATCGGCGCGCACTTCCGCCGCGGCAAAGCGCACAACCGCGGCGCACACCACCGCGACCCGCAGCACGGCAAGCCGTTCCTCCGCAAGGGGCAGCGCACAGCACGGCGCAGCGACGCGCAGCACAGCAGCGCACAGCACCGCAGCCAAGGCGAATACCCGGCACGCGGCGAATCAAGTGCAGCATAAGAAGCGCAAAAGGAAAAAGTCCGGCAGCGGCGCGCTCAAATGGATCGCCCTGGCAGCAGCGGCGCTTATATGCGTAATAATAATAGTGTCCATAGCAAACAGCGGCGGCGCGGACGCCGTTGCGGACATGGATAAGCTGATGCAGACCGGCAAGCGGTTCAAGGCGGGCGTTAAGCTGATAGGCGTGGACGTGAGCGGCATGACGCCGGAGGAGGCGACAGGCCTTGTTAAGAACGCAGCCGAAAAGAAGCTGAAAACCGTTGCCGTCACCATAAGCAGCGGTGAAAACAGCTGGACGCTCGATTCCGACGCGATGGGCATGGGGTACGACATTGCGGACGCTTTGGCGGACGGGCTGAACTTCGGCCGCGGGGAGGACGACAACACCGTTGTTATAACCGACGGGGGCGTTGGCGAGTTCGATGCAAAGTATACATGGGACAGGGGAAAGATAATATCCGCCCTTGCCGCCATGAGCCAAAGCATAAACACGGAAGCTACCGCCGCCTATGCGGAACCCGTTACCGATTGGTCGCAGGAGGAGCGCTTTATTTACCATGCCGGCGAAGAAGGCATTACCCTTAACGAGGAAGCAACGGCCGATGCAATAGAGAAAGCCCTTGAGCAGGGTGAGTTTGTATGCACCGTTGAGGCCACGGTAAACGCCGTGCTGCCCGGCGGCAATATAGACGACCTTAAAGCCGCAACGTCATTCATCGCCAGCTATACCACCAAATTTTCCGCCCGCAGGGACGACGAGGTAAAGCAGAACCGCAAGTTCAATATCCAGAAGGCGGCGGACATAATAAACGGCAACACCATCCAGCCCGGCGAGGAATGGAGCTTCAATACGGTTGTAGGCCCGCGCACATACGAGCTCGGCTGGAAGGGCGCAAACGGCATAAGCGGCGGCAAGGAATACACCATTCAGGCCGGCGGCGGCATATGCCAGGTATCTACAACGCTTTACAATGCGCTGCTTTGCGCCAACATGGAAATTGTTGACCGCCGCGCGCATACAATACCTTCGGACTACGTTCCCGTAGGGCTTGACGCAACGGTGGATACCCGCGGCATAGACTTCGTTTGGAAGAACAATACGAATATGCCCGCGTACATATTCGCGCGGGTGGAAAAGGTGGAAGGCAGCTCCAGCCGCCATACCATAACCGTTTACGTTTACGGCAAACCGCTCCCCGAGGGCGTAACATATCAATCAAGGAACGAGATAACAGAGGAACGTTCCCGCCAGGACGAGGCAATATACACAAACGACGCTTCCATACCCACGGGCTATCAGCTTGAGCGCGTGCAGGGGCATAAGTATTACGTTGCCGAGGCGTATCAGGACAAGTATGTGGACGGCAAGCTGGCCGAAAGCAAGCTGCTCTATACCGATAAATATAAGGGCAACCCGCCGGAGGTTTCCATAGGCACCGGCGCGCCGCTCGCATCCGGACAAACGCCCGATCCTGCATGGCAGCCCTACGGCACGGCGCTCAAGGACGCCAATTGACAAATTTCCGCGGCATTACCTGCCATTTGCTTGACAAAGGGGTGTGCAGCGGGGATAATAAAGCAAACAGAAAATAATATCAGGAGGACAAAATTATGGGCATAATCAAGGCCTTGACCGGCGCAATAGGCGGCGGTTTGGCGGATAGCTGGCTTGAGGTTATCGAGTCCGCTCCCATGGGAGACAACACCGTTTTCACCCGCGGCATAAAGGTGCGCAAGGGCGACAGCCGCAACCAGAACACCAAGGGCACAGCGGATACCGTGTCCAACGGCTCCATAATCCATGTTTACGATAACCAGTTCATGATGCTGGTTGACGGCGGCAAGGTAGTGGACTATACCGCGGAGCCGGGCTATTTTAAGGTTGATAATTCTTCCATGCCGAGCCTTTTCGGCGGCCAGTTCGGCGATTCTCTGAAGGAGACCTTCAGCCGCATCAAGTACGGCGGAACGCCTTCCTCCAGCCAAAAGGTATTCTTCATCAATCTTCAGGAGATAAAGGGCATTAAGTTCGGCACGCGCACCCCCATCAACTATTTTGACTGCTTCTATAATTCCGAGCTGTTCCTGCGCGCGCACGGCACCTATTCCATAAAGGTCACCGAGCCGCTCAAATTCTATGCCGAAGCCATTCCCCGCAACGCGGAGAGCGTGGACATAAACGACATAAACGAGCAGTATCTTAACGAGTTCCTCGAGGCCCTTCAGGCCGCCATCAACCAGATGAGCGCCGACGGCACGCGCATAAGCTTCGTAACCAGCAAGGCGCGCGAGCTTTCCAAGTACATGGCCAACGTGCTGGACGAGGAATGGAACCAGAACCGCGGCATGCAGGTGCAGTCCGTCGGTATCGGCTCCCTGTCCTATGACGAAGAAAGCCAGAAGCTCATCAACATGCGCAATCAGGGCGCAATGCTGTCCGATCCCAGCGTGCGCGAAGGCTACGTTCAGGGCGCAATAGCGCGCGGCGTGGAAGCCGCCGGCAGCAACACCGCGGGCGCGGGCGCAGCGTTCATGGGCGTTGGCCTTGGCATGAATGCCGCGGGCAACATGGCGGGCGCGTTCTCCGCCTCCAACCAGCAGCAGATGCAGTATCAGCAGGCTCAGCAGCAGGCCCAACAGCAGCAGGCTCAGCAGGGCGGCTGGAAATGCTCCTGCGGCGCCACCAACGGCGACAATATGGCCTTCTGCCCCGGCTGCGGCAGCAAGAAGCCCGCTCCCAAGCCCGCCGAGGGCGGCTGGACGTGCTCCTGCGGCGCGACCAACGGCGCGAACATGGCCTTCTGCCCCAACTGCGGCAGCAAAAAGCCCGCCGAAGCGGCCGCCAAGTCCGCCTTCTGCCCCAACTGCGGCGCAAAGCTTGCGGACGGCGCAAAATTCTGCGTGGAATGCGGCACAAAGCTCGGCTAAATCAATCAGCACGCATGGGGATGGCCTCGCGCCGTCCCCTTTTCCGTTTTCCGCAATAAAATTGCATATCCGCAAAAAAACTCTTTACAAACCCGCCCGCATACGCTATAATACATCTTGCGCAACGGAAAGCGCAGCAAATATGGGGCTTTAGCGAAGTTGGCTATCGCGCTACACTGGCAGTGTAGAGATCACCGGTTCGAATCCGGTAAGCTCCACCATACTTGAGAAATCCGAACTTGATTCCGATAGGGAATGGGTTCGGATTTGTTGTTTATATGGAAGATGTTGTTGGGTAGGGTGTTGACGAGATTGTAGACATGGTTTGTTGTGCTTTGCTAAGGTTGATTACAAGTTCATCCTGGCAAAATAAAGCAAACCATGTCGATTTTTGTTTGTGCAACTTATCGTACATTATTCATGTTTTTATTTATGCTCTCTTTTTTCCGCGGTTCCTTCTCCCCAGATCTCCCGCCCCAAACTCACCCTATTATTGCCTCTCCCACACCAAGCATCTTCTTTACCGTTCCACCCTCCCATCCCGGACCATACGTCCCATAATTTGCGCAATAAAACGAACATAAAAACGAGGTGCAGTTCAAGCCCGTCAACTTTTTCTATTGGTAAAAATTACCAACACCCCAAACGCATGGTAAAGATTGACAAACGAGGGATGGGGTGATAATGTCAAAGAAAAGAATAAACAGGTTCCATGTTCCGCCCGAAGGTGGGCGGCTAAGAGGGAAGCCGGGTGAAAACCCCGCACGGACGCGCCGCTGTAAAGGACGAGTCGGCTGCATATGCCACTTAAGCGATTTGGGAAGGCGCGGCAGACATATACGGCCTGAGTCAGAAGACCTGCACGGAACAGGCTTCGCCACGCGAACTGGCACAGAGAAGCGCCCGCGGATCCCTGCATGGGAGCGGTGTGTTTTTCATATATAAATTTACTGCCGTATGCATGGAAGGCTGTAATATATCCGCACAAAATAACGCGCTGCGGGGATGAGAAAGGAACCCGTATGCAGCGGAGCATAACAAGAAAGAGCATAAACGCTTACAAGCAATATCTGTTGATGGCGGAAAAGGCGCATGCAACCATAACCAAATATATAAATGAAGCTGAACGGCTGGCGGAGTATCTGAACGGCAATCCGCTCAACAAACGCGCATTGCTTGAATACCGCGAAACGCTTGCGGAGAATTTCAGCAGCCGCACGGTGAATACAAAGCTTGCGGCGATAAACGGCTACCTTGCTTTCATCGGCGCGGATGAATATAAAGTGCATCTGTTAAAGGTGCAGCGCAAAGCCTTCATAGCGGAAAACAGGGAATTGAGCGCGGCGGAATATAAACGGCTGGTAAATGCAGCTGATGCAAGCGGGAACGATAGGCTGAGCCTTGTCATGCAGACCATCTGCGCAACGGGGATAAGGATAAGCGAGTTGAGATACATAACCACCGATGCCATTGAAAAGCATCATACCGAAATACGCCTGAAGGGCAAAAGTCGCACGGTGCTGATACCGAATAAGCTTTGCAAAAAGCTTGCCGAATACGCAGCGCGGCAGCGTATAGACACGGGCGCAGTATTCCGCACCAAAGGCGGCAAGCCGCTCGATAGGGCGAATGTTTGCCACGACATGAAAAGGCTCTGCAACGCGGCGCATGTGGAACGTAGCAAGGTATTCCCACATAACCTGAGGCATCTTTTTGCCCGTGCCTTTTATTCGATTGAGAAGAATCTCTCCCATCTGGCAGATGTGCTGGGCCATAGTTCCATAGAAACCACGCGCATATATGTTGCCGCGAGCAGCAGACAATATGAACGTATGCTTGATAAGATGAAGTTGATAACATAAGAATACCACGGAATACTGTTTCCGTGGTAATACAAGTAAAACATTCCTTGTACCTTATAATTATAGCATCCGGAATAGGTCTAAATCAAGAAAATAATTCGTTTTTTTGTCACAATTACAGCTAAGGCGAATATCCCTACGCCAATATGTCCGTTATGGCATTTTTTGTTGTATTCTCTGCATGTTTTTCTATGTATTTCATCAATAAAATAAGCGATACAATGCGCTTCACCGATGATATACCACAGAAACAGTATTCTGTGGTAAATAAAAAAATAGAGGAACGTCGTGGCTCCGGACGAAAACCGGAGATGAACAAGGGAATCGGGTGGAAATCCCGAACGGCACCGCCGCTGTAAGCGCCGAGGCTCCATCATGGCATAGGCCGGTCATTGGGAAACTGAGAAGGCGATGGAGACGCAGGATAATATCCATAAGCGTGAGTCAGAAGACCTACGAGGTTTGTAGTTGGTGCGCCCGTGCGGTAAAACGGCGCATGAACAGTGCTTTGCAAAAATGCGGTTGCGGCAATTTTAGGGGAAGAACCCCGGAATTGCCGCAATTTTTTATGCTTAGGAGGGAAAAAACATAATGGCACAGGCACAAATCGGAACGGATCCTCATGAAAAGACTCGTCTTGAACTGGAGCAGAAGTTTGCGAAGGAACACAGCAAGGCAAGCGACGAAGAACTGCTCGCCTACCTTAGGCGGCAAGCGCAGGAGCTGGGCAGACTGCCCGAAAAAGCTGACATAACAGGCTATCAGCTAATAAAAAGTCGTTTTGGCCCATGGCCGAGGGTGCTTGAAAAGGCGGGACTGAAACCGCCCACGCAGCGCAAAACCATGCGCGAAAAGCGGGAAGCCACCCGCCGCCGCAGGAAGGAGTATAAGAAACAGGAAGAAATGAAAACAAAGGAGCGGAATGAGAATGAAGCTTAAAAGGATAACGCCGCTTATAGCCCTTGTCATCGCGGCTATACTCTGCTTCACGTCGTGCAGCGGCAGCAATAAAACGACAGTAACCGAGCTTAATAACGGCGAAAGGCTTGACCTTGACTACATAGAAAACGGCAACACCTCTCAAGCCGAACCCGAAGCCACCGAAAGACCGTGGTACGCATTCTTAACGGACGCTTTCAGCTTCGGCACAGCGAACAAAGGCTCGACCAAGGCGGCAGCTCAGCCCACATCCACGCCAGACAGTGTGAGGGAGCTATACGAGCAGGGCGACGCGCCGACGGAGCGGCCCGAAAAGAATGCCAAGCCAACGGATGCGTCCAACACGGAAGCGACGCCGTTCATACCACCGATAGAAACGCAAAAGCCGGGCGCAAACGGCACGAACGCGCCCGAACCGAGCGCAACGCCCGCTCCCACTCCCGTACCCACGGCGGAGCCGAAGAAGAACACAGTCACAATCCAGATACGCTGCGACACGGCCGTTAAAAACGGCATGCACCGCGAAGCAAAGTGGGCGGGAATAGTTCCGGCGTCCGGCTGCATATTGGATACGACCGAATTTGAAATAGAGGACGGGAATACGGTGCTGGACGTGTTGAAGATGGCGCGCGATAAGTTCCGATTGCATATGGAATACTCCGGCGGCAGCGGCAGCGGAGCATATGTGGAAGGCATAAACAACCTTTATGAGTTCGACGGCGGGCGCTGGAGCGGATGGATGTACTGCGTTAACGGCTGGTATCCTAACTACGGCTGCGGCGCGTACTATCTTAAACCGGGCGACAAGATAGAATGGAACTATACCTGCGACCTTGGGCTTGACCTTGACGGCAGCTGGTGGGAAGGGGCACAGGACTGGAAGGATTCGCATGAATAATGTAATCATATCAACGCATGGTCTGAAAAAGTATTATTTTGTCGGCGAAAGCACCGTAAAAGCGCTTGACGGAGTGGACATGACCGTGAACAAAGGGGAGTCCGTATGCATAGCCGGGCGCAGCGGCAGCGGTAAATCTACAATGCTCAATATGCTTGCCGGACTTGAACTGCCTACGGCCGGCACGGTGCAGGTGGCAGGTAAGCGGCTTGAGAGCATGAACGAAAAAGCAAGGATACGCTTCCGGCGGGACGATATAGGCTTTGTATTCCAAAGCTATAACCTTATGCCCCAATATTCGGCGCTTGAAAACGTTGCATTGCCGCTCGCAATACGCGGCGCGCCGCTCAAGCTCAGGAACGAGATGGCGGAAGCCATGCTCGTGCGCGTTGGGCTGAAGGAGCATATACACCATAAGCCGGGCGAGCTTTCAGGCGGTCAGCAGCAAAGGGTGGGCATAGCAAGGGCCATAATTACCCGCCCGCCCATAGTGCTTGCGGACGAGCCTACGGGCAATCTGGACACGGGTACGAGCGAGGAAACGATGGAGCTTTTGACAGGGCTTTTCCGTGAAAGAGGCACCACGTTCATACTCGTATCCCACGACCCGGGAATGAGAAAATATACGGATCGAACAATAACCTTCAGCGACGGAAGGATAAGCAATACATTAGCGGAGGAATAAAACAAGTGAGCAAAAAGTTGAAGAAGATCACGGCACTTATGCTCGTTGCGGCGCTGGCGTTGGCATTCGCGCTGCCGGCATTGGCGGAAAACGGCAGCGAAACCCCTGCGCCGGGCGCGGAAAGTACCCCTGCGCCGGAAGGCACGCCCGCACCCGAGGAGACTAAGGAGCCTGAAAGCACTCCTGTGCCTACCATACCCGTATCCGACGAAAAGCCGAATACGGACATAGCGGTGATACCCAGCAACGCTAACGCGCTGGTGCTTATGGACGTTGGCGCGCAAAGCCCCAAGGGTGAACCGGGCGACGTTGTAACGATAGTTCTGCCGGTGGCGGTAAACAGGGAATATCTGCCAAGCGAAAGATATATGCTGAGGAACATAACCATATCGCCCAAAATACCCAAGGATGCGTCCGTATCAAGCTGGCCGTTCGATCTTATAAACGCGAGCTATACACGGCATCTTGACGATATGTCATATAACTCCACTGCGGAGATATATTACGATTTCCGCATAAGCGAGTTTGCCAAAAAAGGCGTATATCCCGTGAACTTCGAAGTAAGCGCGACGGTGTGGAGGTATGACGATGTGAACGGTACCTCCATAACAGAGGACGTAACATTCAACCTTTGCGTGTATGTAACGCTTATGGGCAACGGCAGCGAATCGGGCATAACGACCAATTTCGGTCCGCTGCAAATAGCGGCCGCCAATCAATCCGGCGTGTTCGAATCCCCAATATTGAAGCCCAAGCAGAATGTTACGCTGCGCGTACCCATAGTGAATAAGGGCGGCGTGCTTAAAAACGTTACCATATCCCCTGTTATATCCAATTCGCTCGATGAATTCCCGTTTATAGCGGAAAATGTGAACTACGGCAGGTACTTTGAACGCTGGGAATCCGGCGGGATGGCATACGTTGAATATAACTTCACCGTTTCGTATTATGCCACCAACGGCAATAAGCCCGTTAAGTTCCTTGCGACCTATTATGAAAACGGCGAACCGCAGCAGTGCGCGTTTTCAACATATGTATACATAACCAACGGCTACGTCGCGCCCATAGAGAAGGCAGAGACCGCCATGTCCGTAATGGTATCGGGCTATAAGCTGTTTGTAAACGGCGCCGAGGTATCCGGCCTTATGGCGGGCGACGACGCAACGATACGGCTGACACTTATAAACAACGCAAAGAAGGATACATCGCTCAAAAACGTTGCAACGCTATCGCTTGCCAATTCAAACGGGCTTACGCTTACCGTTGGCAGCAGCGATGCGGCGTATGTGAGGGCGATAAGTCCGGGTGAAACAGCTGAAGTTGAATTTAACGTTTCCGTAAAGAGGGATGCGGATGTAGGCGCATCCACCGTAGGCGTGAACCTTACATATGAAAACAGCGATTCCATAGCCGGCAAAGCGGCGCAGACCATAATGATACCAATAAGCCAGCCCATGGATATAGCGATAGACGCGCCTATAGTATACGGCACGCCAACTCAGGATTCCCCCACGTCCATAAATCTGAACATGGTGAACATGGGCCGCGGCAAGGCGCTCAACGTAAGGATACTCGCCCTTGAAGGCATATCCATGGCGGAAAGCTACTACGGTGGCGATCTGCTGCCCGGCGGCACGCTGAGCGCGGATTTTCAGGTGAACTGCACCAAACTCGGCGAGTTCACGGGCAAGCTGCTTGTGCAGTATGAGGATGCGAACGGTCAGCAGTATACGCAGGAAATTCCCCTGACGCTGAACGTGGAGGAAGCTAAGCCCGCTTCAAGCGACGCGGTGATAATAGGCGGCGATGCGGATGTTGACTCCACCAACGTAAGGGGCGGCGGACTGCCCTGGTGGGCATGGCTGCTGATAGCGCTGGCGGTTGTAGCGATAGTGATAATAGCGATAGTATCATCCAAGAACAAGAATAAGAAGTTTAAGGATGCTTACAACGATGATATAAGCGACATGAACGGCGGTAAAAAGGCATGACGTTCTTTGATTTATTCCGCTATGGCTGCATAAATCTGTGGCGGCGAAAATCGAGGACGGTACTTACGGCGCTATCTATGACGATAGGCGTAATGTGCATAATAGTGCTGATATCGGTAGGGCTTGGGTATGAAGCTTCGTACCGTGAAAGCATAGAGCAGTTGGGCAGCCTTACAAAGATAGACGTGACGCCCGCCGATCAAACGCTGCTGGATAAAACGGCATTGCTTAACGAAAAGGCCGTGAACGCCTTTAAGAATATAGAAGGGGTCGAGGCCGTGACGCCGGTTGTGCAGAAGAGCGCATATATAAAGTGCGGCAACTTTGTGAACATGGTGCGCATATATGGAATGGACGTCAGCACGGCGGCAAGCTTTCAGCTTGAGCCTGAACGCGGCGAAGCCCCCGGAGAGGGGACAAGGCTGCACCCGGACGTGATGTTCACGGACGATGTGGCGGCGACATTCTCGGACGCTAGGAACGACTGGGCCGCCGCTGTCGATGCGGACGGCAACGCGCTGATAGACCCGTTGGCGGCTAACATAAAGCTGACGTTTGACTATTCAAACCTTTCGGGCGAGCAGAGGGCGGACGGCGACGGCCGCGCGCTGCCGATGGGCAACTTCTATACGCTAAACGTTACCGGAGTATGCTCAACGCTCAACAACACCTATTCAACTTCCGCCTTCATGGATTTTGACCGGTTGAACGAATTGATAGACGCAAACGCGGACTATCTTGGCGCAAGGAAGGATGAAAAGCTGCTTGCGGAGGAAAAGAAAAACGGTCCGACATATGAGCTGGTATGGATAAAGGTGAAAAACGTTGAGGACGTGCAGAGGATAGCTAAGCTGATACGCAACAGCGGCTTGTCGGTATATTCGCTCAACGATATGCTTGAAACGGTCCGCACTCAGTCCCGCCAAATACAGGGCATGCTGGGCGCAATAGGTGCGGTGGCGATGCTCGTGAGCGCGATATGCGTAGCAAATACGATGATGATGTCCATAACCGAGCGCACGAAGGAGATAGGCATACTGAAGGTCATAGGCACCTCGCTTGGCAGCATCTCTGGCATGTTTTTGATAGAGGCGCTGATACTGGGCATATTGGGCGGCATATTCGGCCTTGGGCTGAGCTACGCGGCGCAGAAGCTTCTGCCCGTACTGTTTGAGAACATGCAGGTGAGAAGCATAATCCCGGCGTGGCTTGCCGTGGCGGGCGTTGCGTTTTCCGGCGTGGTTGCGCTGATAGCGGCCATACTCCCTGCCCGCCGTGCGATGCGCATAAGCCCGAACGCGGCCATACGGACGGAGTGATGCATATGAGAAAGCTTTTACCTATTATATTGGCATTCATGCTTATGCTTACCGGATGCGGGAGGGGAGAAGAAGGCATTGTGCAGATACTGGAGGACGAACAAACCCTGCAAAGTGCTGCGCAGCCCGAGGAACAGCTTATCGAGCGCCGCATAGAGATGACCGGAGATATTTCGCAGCCGGGCACCATGGCCATAATGTGCAGCGAAGGATACTGGCGCACATGGCGCGTGGAAACGGCCGACCAAAACGGCGAAGTGAAAGAATACCGATACGAAATCGAAAGCATGCTTCCGCAGGATGCGGAGCCATCCGCCGTGCCGGTAACGATAACGTTCAACGGCAATATGCTTAAGGTGGAGAGCGAGGCGATAGCAATGGAGTCGCCCATGCAGCTTATGCTTAACATTGATGACGGCAAGGAACTGACGTTCAGTGTGGTGCATGGCAGTGAAGAGGAGAACTTCACCGTGCGTCCGACTGACGAAAAAAAGTAAATCAACGTTGAGGTATACGTTTTTATCACAATAACAGGAGGAGAAAATGAAACGCACAAGAACTAATGCAAAGCTGTTGGCGCTTATATTGGCGCTGGTGTTTGCGTTTGAGCTGCTGCCCGCGCATATGGCGAGCGCGGCGGAAAACATCAGCAGATGGCCCGCGCTCGTGGGCGAAAGCGGCTGGCCGACGACGAGCAGCTATATTCAAACCAGTTCAATAACCAGCGATGAGTATCCCGGCGTCGGCAACATGATGCTGAAAAACACCGGCAGTGATGACATCAGCCCTATAAAAAAGGTGCAGATACCAGGGCTTGACCCAAGCGCACCGATAGAAAAATATAACCTTACGCTTAGCGTGACGCATCTTGTTGCTGATCGCAAAGAGGCAGGCGCGGCGGAGAACGTGTATGAAACGATAAAGCTGCCGCGCGCGAATTATTATTACCCGCAGCGCGTGATGCTGCGTGCGCAAAACGGCAGGGAATGCCCCGTATACATAGTCGCAATTCCCGAACAGCACAGCTATAAGGATGAAAAGTACGATTACTCCGAAGTAATAGACCTTATGCTTGAGCTGGACGTGCGCACACAGGCCCTCCTGAGCGAGCTGAAGAGCACCAACAAGGCGGAAGTAGGCGGATACTATCCTGATATGCAGGAAGCTATCTACAGCATGAACAACCGCTTGGGTACTTCAAGCCTGTATATGTACTGGCGAGTTGCCGGAGGAATTGACTTCAAAACAAAAATGGAAGAAATGTTTGAGGTCAAGAACAGGCATACCGATCTTAGCCCCGAGCAGTGCAAATACGTCCTTACCACCATGGCCCAAGAATGGCTGGACTATTGCAGTGAACGTATTAAGCAGCCCGAAATAGCATCGCTGCGCGTGCTTGGCGCGGAAGCCGTAAAGACCGGCACTAACGAATTTACGCTGAGCCTGCCTGCGGGGACGGACTTCAGCAGCGCAGAAAGTACGCTGGAAATAGAGTTCATAGGCAGAGCGAAAGCAATAGTGGATGGCAAATGGGCCAACGGCCAAACGCTGTTCATTGAATGCACTGCGTGGGATCAGGCCACGGGCGTTGAATTCGGCAGCATAAAGAATATGTACCGCCTGAAGCTGACCACGGGCGAACCCACGATAAGCGTCAGGTACTTTGCCGTAAACGACAGGGTCGCCACTATAGACGAAGCGGCAGGCTCTATATCGCTCAACCTTGATACAGCATGGGATTGGGAACAGACTCCCGTTGTGGAATGCTCCGGCAGCGGATATGAATTCCTTGATGAAAACGGCGCAGTAGTGGCGGCGGATGCGGAAGGCAAAACAGACCTTAGCGCGGTAAAGACGCTGCGCATCGTGCTTAACATAGCCGGCGGCGAATACACGAAGGATTATGCGCTCAACATAACCCGCGGCAATTCCGCGGAATGCGAGCTTAAAGCCTATTCCGTAGGCATAGAAAACGAAAAGGTTGAAATAAGCGGCACAAACGTGACCGTAACAATACCGTTTGACACGGATTGGAGCACGCTGAAGGCCGAATATACCGTATCCTACGACGCGACCATAAAGGCGACCGCAGGGGAAGATTTTGAAAATTCCGAAGCTACGCCCATAGTTTACCGCGTAACGGCGCAGGACGGCAAAACATATAAAGATTACAGCGTTGTGGTCAAAAAGGAGAAGGCTTCCGGCGAATGCAAGCTGATATCCTTTAAGTACGGCACGGTTGCCGGCAGGATAGATCACGACAAAGGCACCGTAACCATGACCCTGCCCGCGGGCTTGAACACAACGTTCGCCCCGAGCATTACAATATCCGAATTTGCGGCCATAACGCCCGAAATAGGCGCGGCGCAGGATTTCTCCCGCCCCGTTACATACACCGTAAAGGCGCAGGACGGCACGGAAAAGAAATACAGCGTTACCGTTACCGTTTCCGCCCCGCAGGATAATCCTGACAGGGAAAAGCTCCAGAACCTGCTCAACGGTATAATATCCTCCTATAAGTCCAAGGCGAGCCTTGGCAGCTGGGAGCAGATGGACCTTGGCATTTATGCCAACCCCGCGCAGGGCAGCACCACGCAGTATATAGACCTTGCGGAATGGGCGAAGAACTGGAAAGTGACCGCTTCCACCATGAATACGGTGGTTGAGCGCAACATAATCGCCCTGACCGCAAACGGCTATGATTGTTCCAATCTGGCTAAGTACAATAACGGCGAACCGTTTGTGAACAGCAGCGGCGAGCAGATAGACAACCTGTTTGACGACCTTGAGCGCGTGCAGATATACGGCATGATGGGCGATGCGTTCGCGCTTATAGCGCTGGACATGGGCAATTACACCGTGCCTGAAGGTTCAAGGTATTCAAGGAACAGTATACTCAGCAGGATAACAGGCAGCGGCAAGCTTATAACCGGTACAGAGGTGGACATGGGCGCAATGAACATGTATGCCATAGCGCCTTATGCTGACGACCCCGTGTATGGCGATAAGGTAAAGAGTCTTATACAGGATGGCATAGAGAGCATTGCCAAGGCCATGAATCCTGACTTTACATTCACATACAGCGGCTTTGCCAACAGCGAATCCACGTCCCAGGTAATATGCGCGCTGTGCGCATGCGGCGTTGACCCGTATACCGACCCGCGCTTTGGCGACGGAAAGACCAACATAGTTACCCAATGGGTGGATAAGTTCGCCTGGGCCGGCGGCTTCAAACACGTTGTATCCGAAACGCAGCCCAACAGTATGGCTACCGAACAGGGTTGCTACGCGCTCGAATGGTATCTCGGGTTCCTTGAACGCGGCGGCGCGGGCAAGGCATACCATATGTATTACAACCGTTATAACTTCGCAAAGACCCTCTCTGCCGAGGCAAACATACTCTCCTTTGCAATAGATGGGCAGAAAGGTGAGATAACCGAAGGCGAGCGCAGCACGATCGCCGTTACCGTGCCGAATGGCATGCCGCTCGACAGCATCACGCCCGAAATGGTTTTGTCCGCGGGTGCAAAGCTTATCGTTCCCGAACTGCCGGTAAAGCTGGTGGCGGGTACTGAGCAGCCGTTTGTGGTACAAGCATCCAACGGAAAGACCACCAAGACATATTATGTCACCGTTACCTACGGCAACGTGGACGCCACGGGCGCGGATATACCTGCGGACGGCATAACGCTTGAGGACGCGAACAGGCGCGCTCTCAACATTGTTGAACGAAAGGTAACGAACACCGCGGACGGCACGGATATAGTGCTGATAATAAACAACACGGTGGATCTGACCAAGCTGCGCATAAAGGGCGAAGCGTCCTACGGCGCGGAGGTAACACCGGTGCTGGACGGCAAAAAGACAATGGATCTTTCAGATTTTGCGGAGTTTACCGTTGTGTCCGGCGACAAAAAGACCACCAATAAGGTGCGCGTAAAGGTAATGATAGCCGCGCAGGCGGAAATGCTTACATTCCGCGTACAGGCGGACGGAACATGGTACAGCGGCGTTATAGATAACGACAACAACACCATAACCGTTTCCGGCGTGGACGACAGCGCGCTCACTACCACCCTGCTTACTGCGGAAGCCACGTTCACGGCGGGCAGCAAATGCTCCCCCTCGTCCGGCGCGGCGGTGGACTTCTCCAACGTTGTTGAATATACCCTCACCGGTACAGACGCGCTTGCAGGCCGCACATATAAGGTGAAGGTGCTCAATAAAAACGGCAGCCTGATAACCGCCGGCGGCAGCACGCCCGTAAGTTCGGACGCCATGATAACCGGCTTCAACGCGCTGGGCACGGAAGGCGTTATAAACCACGGCGCGGGCACGATAGTCATAACCCTGCCTTACGGCACAAACGTTACGGCAGTCGCGCCTATAGTCACCGTCAGCGCTGGGGCGAGCGTAACGCCCGGCTCTTACCAGATGGTGAACCTGTCCGTTCCAGTTGTATACACGGTGGTGAACGGTAAAACGACCAAGCAATACACGGTAAGCGTTGTATATCAGCGCAGCGTTGCGGATCAGCTTTGGGACAAGATGGCTGAAGAAGGCAACAACTCCGTTAAGGATCACCAGGTGAGCCACGACCCGCACGGCCTGCCGGGCGGATACGGTTCATATTGGGATTCCTCTAAGGGATATAACCAGCGCGGCGGCAGTTCCGGTTGGGGCAATCTTGGCACGGGCTGGGGCAGCACCGGCACAGGCTGGAACAACTCCGGCACGGGCAGGGCATGGAGCAGCTCCCGCGCCGAATGGACCGATGTACTTGAATGATAATGTATTCAATGCGGAAGAGTTGAAATACACGGAGGAAAACATATGAAAGCTAAAAAACTGTTGTCCCTTCTGCTGGCACTTATAATGTGCGCAGGCCTTGTGCCTGCGCAGGTACTGGCGGCGGGAAATATGACCCTTATGATAAATACAGAGGGCATAGAGAATGGCACCGTGGAGATAGTATCCATACCGGACGGCGCTACGCAGGACGGCAATACGGTCACCGGCCTTACGGCGAAAACGTCGTTCGTAACGGTTAAGGCCACGCCTAAGGAAGGCTACGAATTCCTTAACTGGACGGTCAAAATATCCCCGAACGGCAAAAAGTGGCTGAGTACCGCCAAGCCTAACTCTGGTTATGTGCTTAAAAGCGGGCAGACGTTTGCTTCCAACCCTATTGAAATAGCAAACGGCCCAATGGCCAAGTTCCTTCAGCTAACGCCTAACTTCGGCATACCTCTCAAGCTGGCCGTTGAATCGAGCGACCCTGAAATGGGCGAGGTTGTGCTGGGCCCGAACACGGGCAAGCAGCTCACCGAAAAAACCGAAAAGGGCTACGTTGGCAGCTATAACGCGGGCAACGTGGAAATAGGCTACCGGCTGAAGGACAGCGAAAAGTACCAGTTCGTGGGCTGGACAATACGCTATACCAACGGCGAAAGCGGCATAACCGAAGATCTGGATGCCTATCATTATATGGATCTTAGCATGCGTCCCACGACGACATGGCCATATGATCAGAATCCTTGGAGCAAGGACGATACCGTTGTCGGAAACACTGTGCGCGACCTTATTAGTTACAATAGGAAGGGCATAAAGCACGACATCACCATAACCGCCGTGTTTAACGACAAAACTTCGCCTAACTATACGCTGGCCGATGACAACTGGAAAATCGGCATGACTGTACGTCCGCAGAACGGCAATCAGTCCATATATTCTGCTAACGTGACGGGATGGGACAATACCACCAATGAAGTGGTTGCGGAATTTAACGGCGCCGTTACCGCAGCCGAATTGAAGGACGCAAATACATATTTTATTAGTATGCCTATCGGCATGGATGGCGGTACGATAAGAACAGCGCCCGGGCTTACGGTGGAATTCACCGATGAAAACCCCAACTATACCTATGGCATTGGCGATACTCAAGGTTTGTCTCCGGATACATATCATGTGGGAAACTTTGCCGATGTATACGAAATACATTTCAACGTGCTTGATAACAACGGAAATACCAAGCCCGGCGTTATAAGGCTGAACTTTAAAAACAGGGGCAAGCTCACTGCCGAACACGGCGCTGTGCAGTACTTTGGCAAGCAGTATGAAAACGGCAGCGTAATAGACTTCGTTCCCGATGGCGACGGCGATGCCACCATGACCGCCGTGCCGGAAGAAGGCTACAAGCTGCTCAAATGGATAATAAACGACGTCGAATATCCCGCCAACGGCAACGACATAACTTTTGCCGTGCCGGAAAGCACGTTTGATATTCAGGCCGTGTTTGCCGCGCCCGAATTTGTGGTCGCTGGCAAAACTCCCCGCTTTGACATAAGGGATAACCTGCTTGAGCTCACCCCGTTTGTCACTCTGGCGACGGAAGGCACCGTGACCGGCTGGTCTAACGATACGGACGAGCAGGTGGTCGTAACGTTCAATAACGTAGGCACGCTGCCCCAGTACGTTGCCGCGTATTATAGGCTGAACAAAGATTCCTATGCGCCTGACGGAACATCGCTTTCCTTCGACGGCAGGGAGACCGGAGAGAAAGGCTCATGGCTCAGCTGGAGCAGGTATTACTATACCCAGCTTAATGCGGACGATTATGAAATACCCTTTACCATTACCGATAAGAACGGCTTTGTAAAGCGCGGCGTGATACGCTTCGAGCGCGACGGCAAGGCCGGCATAGAAGCCGAACACGGCAGCGTTATATATAACGATACCGAATATACCAACGGCCAAACCATAGACGTTGCCGCGGGCGAAATAACCCTTCAGGCCAAGGCGGACGAAGGCTATGCTTTCGCGGGCTGGGAAATAGGCGGCAAGGAATATTCCAATAACCCACTGACCATTGAAGCGGACGGCAAGTTCTTCATTATCAAGGCCAAGTTCGCCAAGCTTGTTACCGTAAGCACGGGCGAAGGCATAGTTTCCGAAGGTGCGGCCAGGTTTGCGGACGACGAAACCGCTGAAAGCAAAACCGTTGCCGCGGGCGAAAGCGTAAGCATAACCAACGTGCCCGGCGAAAAGAGCAAGTTCGTCAGGTGGCATGTTGATTACGAAAAGGCGGAAGGCAAGTTCATGCCCGCCGAAGAAGGCCGCCATTATACCCTTGGCGAGGGCGCAAGTTATACCGACGGCACCATCACCATTGTTGCCAAGGAATATAACATTAAGGTATATCCCGAATTTGAGCGGACTTACAGCATAACCCTGCAGCAGGCGGAAGGCGGCAAGGCAAGCTTTGCCGAACCCGTAAGCGCCATAGGCAAGGATGCCGTATCCGGTCTTACCAAGGATTCCGCCGCTGTAACGTGGGAACGCGAGGTCGAAACCGGCTACAGGTTCGTTAAATGGGGCATAGAATACTTTGACACTGCCAAAAATGAGTGGGTAGCCGACCCGACCGGAGGTGGCTCAACTGCGATATACCGTTACTGGACTCCCGTAAACGGCGACGGCCGCATGAGGCCATCAATGTCCGTAAAGGTGACGGAATATGACCTGCGCATAACTCCGCAGTTCTCCAAGGGACTTACCGTTGAAGCTGTGGCAGACCCTGCCGCAGGCGGCACGGCGGAAGTGACCGGCGATACTGACGGCTACTTTTATAAAAACCAATACGCCAAGCTGAAGGCGGCCGCCGCTGACGGATACAACTTTGGCGGCTGGACGATAGAATACAAGCAGGAGGACGGCATCTACGCGCCCGCTGTGGCAGGCACACATTATAGAGCTATAATAGGCAGCGCAGACACGGCGGAGATCACCGCGGCCGTGCTGGATCACAGCCTCCGCTTCACGGCCAAGTTTACCAAGCAGCTCTACGTGGAGCTTGCGCAGGGCGAGCACGGCACGGCGGAGTTCGTGGGCGTAACGCCGGACGCGAACAACCGCGTGTATGGGCCGGACGACAGCACCGGCAACATAGTTGCAACCGTTAAGGCCACGCCGGAAGAGGGGTATGTGTTCGGCGGCTGGGAAGTTGTGGACGCTGAAACCGGCGATATGATGTTCCCCTCCGAACCGGACTTTGACTTCCATTACGAGATAGCCGACGGCGGCACCGTGGCCAGCAACCCCATGAGCGTGGGCTTCTCTAAGAGTGGGATGGACAGCTACCACGTTAACCTGAAAATAAAGCCGGTATTCGGCAAAGGTATAAAGGTTACAGTTGGCAGCGACAACAGCGCATACGGCACCGTAACTCCCGAAGGAGAGAACATTATTTCGGGCACCAACGGAAGACTTGATTTCAGCGCGAAGCCCGCTGATGGCTGCCTGTTCATGGGTTGGGAAGTAACCTATGCCGACGGTACCGCGATACCCGATGCTGAAAAGGGCAACATGTTCATGTTCAACGTGAACACCGTTAACAATGACGAAACTGGCGATGATAATCAGCTGACCATATTCGAATGCGAGAAGGATCTGAAGCTGACGGCGCACTTCGTCAAGAAGGGTGAGCCTAACTTCGTAAGGTATAACACCGATTCTTATCACGCTGGCTGTCGGATGCCCCTTGAAATCGATCTTTCGGATAAAACCTCCACCAGGATTTATCCGTCGAGCGTTACCGGCTGGTCGAACGACCTGTCCGAACTCTTTGTAATAACGTTTGATGTTGCGGCACCGGCAGATGAGTCTGTAATGATATGCTATCGGTATAGGTTTACAGATCTTGCCGCGCCTGATGTGTCGTTCGACTATGGCGAAGGTACCGAAAAAGGCAGCAGCACAGGCGGTTCCACAATCGGGTATAATTACTACTTCACCGAGGAGCAGGCCGCAACGCTGTACGAACTGCCGTTCACCGCGACCGATGCTAACGGCAACGTGAAGAAGGGCGTTATACGCTTCACCCCCGCGCGCCGCGCGCTGATAGAGGCTGAAAACGGCGCCGTGTCCTATAACGACGCGACCTACGCCGCGGGCAGCATAATAGACTTCCCCGCGGGCGAAGCCACCATTACCGCCGCCGCCAACGAAGGCTATGCCTTCGCAGGTTGGGAGATAGAAGGCGTTGAGTTGAGCGAAGAACAGGCCAAGAGCGAAACCATCACCTTCAACGTGCCTGAAAAGTTTTTCACCATAAAGGCGAGGTTTGAGGTGGAAAACAAGGTCAACGTAACGCTGAGCGTAAACGAGGCAACATACGGCACGCTGACGAGCGAAAGCAACCTTACCGGCCTGAAGAAGGGCGATAAGGTGGAGCTGATCGCCGCGCGCAACCCCAATGGCTACGAGGACTTCCTGCTTTGGCACATAAGCGGCAAGGAAGGCACAGACTATACAATAGATAACGATCCCGAAGTACCCGGCAAGGCCACGCTGACCGTGCTCGGCACGAAGGACATATCCGTAATGGCTGTATTCCGCGGCAAAGTCGTAGGCTTGCAGACCAGCGGCAGGAAGTATGCCATTATGCCCGTAAAGCATGGGCAGAGGCTGATAATAACCTACCTGGGCCATCAGGATGTGAAGGTAGGCGTTACGGAAGTGACGGGTTGGAACAATAATCCCAACGAGACGCTTGCCGTAACCATCACGCTCAATGGCTTCAATGACGGCGGCTCTCTGGTCGTCCTGAAGAAGTATATGGGCATGATGCGTGACAACGCACCTGACATACTTGCACCGGGCGCGTCATATGTGTTCCCCGACATGGAGGATACAGCTGGACCAGTTACTTCCATCGGCGCGATGTACTTGCATTTTACCAATGGCTGGGACAGGACAAAAACATATCATTTCAGCATAGTTGACGAAAGCGGCAACGTGCTGAAGAACGGTACCGTTGAGTTCAGGGCTAAGGGACTTGCTAAGATAGAAGCCGAGAACGGCGCGGTAGAGTTCGACGGCACTAAGTATAATAACGGCGAAAAGGTGTACCTTGGCACAGGCTCCGCCACCATCACCGCCGCTGCCAACGAAGGCTATGCCTTCGCAGGTTGGGAGATAGAAGGCGTTGAACTGAGTGAAGAGCAGGCCAAGAGCGAAACCATCACCTTCACCGTGCCGGAGAAGTTCTTCACCATAAAGGCGAGGTTTGAGGCGGATACCACCCCCGGCATAAAGGTGACCGTGAAGAGCGAGAACACCGCCAAGGGTTCCGCCGCCGCAACGACCGACGGGCTGGATAACTTTAAGCCCAACGGCACAAGCATAATAGAGCTGAGCGCCACCCCCGCCGCCAACTGCACGCTGGTCGGCTGGACAGTGACGGATACCGCAAGCGGTGAATACCTTGACAAGAGCCTTTATACCCTGTATGAAGAAGGCGAAAACAAGCTGCTGCTGGCAAAGGGCGTTGATAAGGATGTTACCGTTACCGCATACTTTGCCAACTCCACCGAAGGCGTGTTCGTGATGCCCGGCGAGCGCCTGCCCGCGTTTACCATAACCGGCAAGGACGGCACGGTGTACACCGGCGCGATAGAAAATTGGGACAATAATACATATAACGAGATAGTCGTAACGTTCTCCGGCTTCGGCACAAGCGACATACTTGGTCAGGATATGCTGATAACCCTCAGCAACGGCAGCAGTGATGTGCTTGCCCCGACAGATCTTGCTATGAAGCGTACCGATGCGGGCGACGGCAAGGAAGAGGTCGTTCGCCATGAGAACGGCGGTAAGGTGTATTACAGCCTTAGCGGCTATCAGCGCGAATCCAGAATACCCTTCACCTTTACCGACAGGAACGGCAACGTGAAGAAGGGCACAATAAAGCTGAACCTTGATTACCGCGCGGAAGTGTACGTCAATGGTTTCTGCCAGCCGTCAGGCGACAGACTCGGCGGATACGTGCTCTATAATGGCAATAAGTATTACAGCGGCGACGTTATCCCCTTCGAGCCCGATGCGGAAGGCTACGTTACCATAACCGCCGTGCCGGAGGAGAAATTCGCCAATATAGAATACGTGTTCAAGAATTGGAAGATGGACACGGTGGAGCTGACCGCGGACGAGGTTTATGCCAACCCGCTCAAGTTCAAACCTTCCAAGGAATACTGCATGATACAGCCGCAGTTTGCCGGCGACGGCCGCCTTGTGGTGGTGACCGATGCCGAAAACGGCCGCGCCGAATTTAAGAAGAACGGCGAATTGGTAGAAGGCGGCGAAGCCAACGGCATTGCTTACGGCACGGATAAGCTGAGCGTGGAAGCTATACCGGATGACGGCTATGTGTTCGTAAGGTGGCAGGTAGAGAAGAATTATTCTATAATCGACCAGGATTCATGGGTCGGCGAAAAGTTCACCGAAGAGGAACAGGCAAGACTCCTCGCACTGGTTACTTCCCTCAGCGAAAACGATATAAGGGAAGCCAAGCTGGACTTCACGCTTGAAGACGGCTTATATGCGCTGCGCCTTACGCCGCTGTTCGGACTGGACGCCAAGGGCGCGACCATAACGCTGGATAACAGCGAAAGCGAGAAGGGCACCATTTCCAGCGAGGACGACCTGACCGACGTGCGCTGGTACCTGCCCGCCGTGACCATAAAGGCAGAAAAGAAGGACGGTTACGAGTTCCAGGGCTGGACAGTCACGTCCACCGCAACGGGCAAGCGCCTGTATAACGGTAAGGATTACGAGATGGTTGAAGTGGACGAATACACAATGACCATCAGGCCGCTCAGGACCGGCACGCAGGACATGACCGTTAAGGGCATATTCCCTGAGTATCAGCCCGTGCACGGCACTGTTAAGGGCCATGGCTACGCCGTTGTTTACGAAGGCAAGGAATACCGCGAAGGCGACGTGATAACCTTCCCCAACGGCAAGGGCATAGCCACGCTTGAATGGAAGCCGGACAATGCGAACGCTCACTTCGTATACTGGTTCTTCAGCGATTATGTGATGAACAACGAATCGGAAGCCCGCAGACAGCCGAGGATAGACGTTCAGCTCCTTGAACGCGACTTCGAAATAAATGTTACTATGGGCTATCAGGTGAACTATCGCATAATGTGCGACGGCAAGGATATAACCCGCAGCGATGATTGGGCAAGTGCGGGCACAGCAAATATCTATGCGCTGCAGGGCCTTTATGGTTACAACCGCAGCAAGTACCCGACCATAGATGACGCGATAGACAATTACTCCGAAATTGCCAAAGCAGCCAGCCGCTCTTATGTTATTCCCGGGGACGGCGTGATATTCTGGTTAAATGAAAACTTCAGGCTCGGCGGGGCTATCAACGGCAGGATAAAGTATGTCTATGACAGCATTACCGTTGAGCCCGCCGCCGAAGAGATAGGCGTCACTAAGGAGCTGATAGATAAGCAGTATGGCGCGTATGAAGACAAGAGCGATGAATACCGCGTATGGGCGGCGTATGTAATGCCTGAAAGCGATATTACCATAGATATAAACATTCGCCGCATAGGCTACAGCCAGATCACCGCGCAGCCCAACAACACCGCCTACGGTTCCGTGACCATGTCTCCCGAATCAACCGGCGGGGACGGATATTACAGGGAAGGCATTTACCTGCGCATCAATGCCGCCGCAAAGAGCGGATACCGCTTCGTAAAATGGGAAGAAGCGCAGGGCAGCAGCTATCTCAGCGAAGAACAGAAACTGAGCAGCAGCCTTAATCTTAGGGTAGGCGTCGATTCTGCCGCGCTCACCGCCGTGTTTGAAGAGGATACCAACCCCATTGCGCAGGCGCTCAACCTGGTGGTTGAACCTGCGGGCAAGGCGAACGTGCTCGTGAACGGCGCTAAGGGAGTTGCCGGCGCGTTTGAAGGTGAAAGCGTTACTGTGTCCCTTGGCGACTTGGATGATTATTACGAGTTTGACCATTGGGAAATAACCCGTGACAGCAGCGGCGAATCGCTTATAACCAGCGCGGCAAGCTACAACGAATCTGTCACGTTCGTTATGCCGAACGGCTCGGTGAGCGTTAAGGCCGTGCTTAATGCGAAGTCAGTCAACGTAGCTTGGAGGTTCATGATAAAGAAGGGCAACAACACCTATGTTGGAAGCAGCGCCACTACGCCCTACATGGCCGATATAAGCATATGGAAGAACGGCGTGTATCAGGACCCGAACAGCAAGATAACCGTTGTTAAGGGGGACACCATAAGCTTTGAAGTTAAGCTTAAGGATCCGAACAAGTATATCCTTGAAAAGATATGGCTTGATTTGTCCGGAACAACGGCAAAGAACTACTATGACTATAAGGGCGAATACACGCTTACAAGCTGGAAGCATAACGGGAAGGCAATATATCAATTCCTGATAAATGTCGGCTTTGATATGAACGACGGCGACATACAGCGTTACAACCTGAACGTTGTGCAGCCCGCGTCCGGCGGCACGATAGAGTGCAGCAGCGTATATCCCCTTGCGGACAGCGTAGTAAAATTGACCGCCAAGCCGGAGGAGAATTACAGGCTGAAGCGCTGGATAGTGACGGACGAATACAACAATGCCGTGGATGTTACCGTGGACGACAGCGACGCCAACAGCGCCAAGTTCACCATGCCCGCTGCGGACGTTACCATAACGGCGGAGTTTGAACAGACCGATGCAAGCGGCGCGGAGATGCTGGCCGTGGACATCCTTTCCGGCAAGGGCGGCGCGGTGATAGCGTCAGGTACGCTTGCGGGCGACGCATGGACAGTGGACCTGAGCGGCGTTATAGACAAGGCCACCGCGGACGGAATACCGCAGGGCACATCCGGACTGTATATGCGCATAACCGCAAACGAAGGCACGACCGTGGAGCAGGTCAATGCATTCACGGGCGACTGGTCGAATGGCGACATTGCGTGCTACATGCCGCTGAACCAGGGCGTTATATTCATAGCGCATAACGGTGAGCAGAGCAGGAATTACACCATTACGCTTGCTTATAGCGAACCCGGCGCGCCTGAGCTTTCAAACGGCTCTGCCGAGCGCATAAGCGACAAGGAAGCGAATATCAAGTTCACCTTAAGCGAAGGCGGAAGCTGCTACTATGTGGTGGTTGAGTCTGGCGCTGCCGAGCCCGCAATAGATACCGAAGGCAGGGGCATGAGCATATCCGCAGGTGAAAACACGCTGATGCTGACCAACCTTGCCAAGGGCGCGCGCGATATCTACATCGTTGTGAAGAACGCAAGCGGCGTAGCGAGCAAGCCCATGAAGATAGAGATTCCCGCGTTCAGCTCCGGCGAGGACGATGGTGAATATACCATAAGCGTAGCCGAACACGTCGGCGGCACGCTTACGCCCAGCAGGACAAAGGCAAATGAGGGCAACGAGGTGACCATAAGCATAAGCGCGGCGGACGGAATGCAGATGAAGGTCGGATCGCTGACCTATACCGAAGCTATTGAGAATGGCAAGACCGTTACCATAGAAAACGGCAAGTTCACCATGCCTGCCTGCGATGTAACGATATCCTGCCAGTGGGAGAGCACTGCGTCCCAGCCCACGGGCGGCGGCATAACCGGATTTGTTATAGACGGCATTCCAGGCACGATAGATGTCGGCGGAAACATTGTCGTTACCATGCCGTACAAGACCGACGTTACTGCGCTCAGGCCGGTGATAACAGGCGTGAACATAGCGGAGATGACCCCTGCCTCCGGCGAGGCTGTGGACTTCACCAAGCCTGTTATATACACCGTGACCCTCACCGACGGCACCGTGAAGCTGTATACCGTTACCGTGCAGCTACAGAATGCCGGCGCTGCCGATGAACTGTGGGATAAGCTTACCGATCCCAGCCAGACGCTGCCCTGGTGGAAGTATGCCGAGCATCAGCAAAGCTACGGCAAGTACCCCCGCTACTGGTAAGCCGAACAACCTAATCTAAGCTCCCGATAACACCCCCGCTTGCCAAGGTTTTAACCCCGGTAAGCGGGGGTGAGTTTGTTAAAACACAATTGGCAAGCAATGCAAGTGTTTATACACTTGCGAAAAAGCCTGTCAGGGAGAACCCTGAGACCCCGAACGGTTTTTGCAAAACCGGCTGCGCTCCGACGGAGCTTTTTGTTGCTGTTTCAGCATTATTATGCAGTTATAGCATTGACATGTTATCAATATTGGATTATCCTATAAGAAGAGAAAAAGCGGAGGAATATAATATTGAGTCAGATTGCGGCACGCATCCGCGCATTGCGGGAACAGGCTTTTTTTTCGCAGCAGCGGCTTTCAAAAGCATTGGGCATTGCCCAGTCCAGCCTTTGCCGCTACGAAACCGGCGAGACTGAACCTTCGGCTGCGGTTTTGCTGAAATACGCGGATTTCTTCGATGTCTCCATGGATTACATATTCGGCCGAACCGATGACCCGCACGGCGCTGCACCGGTTCGCAAAAGCGTGGACGAGCCGGAATTGGAACAGTTCATAGAGATGTGTTTCGACCCTAAGTCATCAGCAAACGCACGGCTGAAGGAAACGTTGAAGCAAATGATGAGGGAGGCTAAAGAGTGAGCAGGGAAGTAGCGCATAGTTTAGAACATTTTGACGAGGTTATCCATATCATCGACAACGCCCGCAGCCGCGCCATGAAAGCGGTCAATGCAGAGCTTATCCAGATGTACTGGGAAATCGGCGCTTATGTCAGCGGTAGAGTGAAGGATGGCGGCTGGGGAAAAAGCGTGGTTGCAGATTTTTCCGAATTTCTGCAAGCGCATTATCCGGGAACAAAGGGATTTTCTGCGCAGAACATCTGGCGTATGAAGCAGTTTTATGAGACTTATTGTGACAACGAAAAACTCTCACCACTGGTGAGAGAAATTCCATGGACAAGCAATCTGCTGATTATGACTGGCTGCAAGACCGACGAAGCGCGTGAGTTTTACCTTCGCCTGTGCATTGCAAATCGTTACACAAAACGCGAATTGGATCGTCAGATCGGCAGTATGCTGTATGAGCGGACAATGATCTCTCACGAAAAACATAAGGATTTGCTTGCTGGGAACGGCGGACTTGCGGCTTTGCGCGATTCCTATGTGTTTGAATTTCTCGACCTTGAGGAACCGTACAAGGAAAAGGATTTGCGGCATCAGATTGTCTCTCATCTGAAAGACTTCATTTTAGAGTTTGGACATGATTTCACTTTTGTTGGCGAAGAATACCGCGTTCAGGTCGGCAACACGGATTTCTTCATTGATTTGCTGTTCTATAACCGTGCATTGTCATGCCTTGTTGCAATCGAATTGAAAATTGATACCTTCCGACCTGAACATCTGGGACAGCTCAATTTTTATTTGGAAGCACTTGACCGTGATGTAAAGAAGCCATTGAAGGTCAGCTCCGTGAGTGCCGGGAATATGCTGAACGCAACAATATGGCCATCGTTGGAACGTATATTGACCGGGCATTATCTGCAAAAACGGCAGATCGACCGGAGTTCCAGCGCATGATCAAGGACAGCGCAAAAGAGTTGTTCGAGATTGTGCTTGTATGGAAGCTCGACCGCTTTTCCCGCGACCGTTACGACAGCGCTCACTACAAGCACATTCTGAAAAAGAACGGCGTAAAGGTTATTTCTGCGAAAGAGCATATCTCCGAAGGCCCGGAGGGTATTATTCTGGAAGCAATGCTGGAGGGCTATGCCGAGTTCTATTCTGCTGAACTATCAGAGAAAATCCATCGCGGACAGAAAGAGAACGCGCTGAAAGGGAAAAACAACGGCGGTGGCACTCCGCTTGGCTATGCAGTCGGGCCGGATGATGTCCTTGCCATTGACCCATTGACCGCACCTCTGGTGAAAGAAATATTTACCCGCTATGATGCAGGCGAGAACATCAGCTCAATCACAGCATCGCTGAACGAACGCGGCCTAAAAAACGAGTAAAGGCAAGGCGTTCAAAATCGGCGGAGTCAGCCTAATGCTAAAGAACAGAAAATACATCAGCGAATACCGCTATGGCGGCATAATCATCCCTAAAGGTATCCGCGCAATCATAGATGAGGATTTGTTTGAACGGGTGCAGCAGCGCATGGCGCTTAACAAAAAAGCTCCTGCCAAGGGAAAGGCGGCTAAAGAATATCTGCTGACCACAAAACTGTTCTGCGGGACCTGCGGGCGGCTTATGGTAGGCGAAAGCGGCAAAAGCCGCACCGGCGTCATGTACCATTATTATAAATGCAGCGGTGCCAAAAGGCACCTTGGCTGCAAGCGCAAAGCCATAAGAAAGCAATGGATAGAGCGCGCTGCGGTTCTTATAACGGTGCAGCGCGTGTTAAAGGATGACGAAATCGACCGCATAGCAGCTGCCATCGCTTCATTGCAGGAAAGGGAAGATACAACCCTTCCCGCTATGCGGTTCCAGCTTGCCGCATGCGAAAAAGCCATCGATAACATGCTCAACGCCATCCAACAGGGCATCATTACCGCATCTACAAAAGAACGGCTGGAGCAGTTAGAAACACAGCGCCAAGAACTCAAGCTATCGATATTGCAGGTGCAAATGACAAAGCCGCGCTACACAAAGGAGCAGATAGTCAGCTGGATAAACCGCTTCAAGTATGGCAGCGCAGACGACCCGCAGTACCAGAAGCAAATCATCGATACGTTCATCAACTCCATCTACGTGTTTGATGACAAAATTGTATTCACCTATAACTTTCAGGATGGAACGGAACCGATCACCCTTGCGGAAATAGAAGCGGCATTCGGTTCGGATTTAGCAAAAGTTGCTCCACCACAAACCCTCCGAACTGATATGGTGCGGAGGTTTTTTTGTTATATAACAGCGCATCCGTCTCTTCTGTTCCTTGACAAAATTCGACTCTGTTCGTATTATAATTATTGTTGAATAAGCTGCGTTTGGTTAAGGAGAAGCGCACGCCGCAAATATGTGATTCGGTCAATGAATATTTTTCAATGATATTATAAGGAAGATTCATTTGTGAAAATAAACTACTTTGTGCATACGGAAATAGGCGACCGGCCCTGCAACGAGGACCGCTATGCCGTGAGCAAATGCCCGGCTGGGCTTTGCTTCGCGCTGGCGGATGGGCTTGGCGGGCTTGACCGCGGCGAAGTCGCGGCGGAGCTTGCCTGCAACGCCGTGGCAGAATATGCCCAGGCGCAGGCCGTTTTTTCCAACGCCGCCGTAGAGCAGGCCTTCCTTCGGGCGCAGCAGGCGGTATTGGCGCGGCAAAAGGCAGAGCATAACGAAACGCAGATGAAAACCACGCTGAATATTGTTATGCTGGATAAGCAAAACATGTATTGGGGCCACGTTGGGGATTCGCGCACATATTACGCCGAAAACGGTGTATTAAAGCAGCGCACGCTTGACCACAGCGTTACCCAGATGCTTTCCGCAATAGGGCAGGTGGAGGAGCGGGACATTCGTTTTCACGAGGACCGCAGCAGACTGCTGCGCGTGCTGGGCACGCCGTGGGAAAAGCCGCAGGCGGAAACGGAGCAACCCGTAGCGCTGCGCGGGAATATGCAGATATTGCTCTGTACCGATGGTTTTTGGGAATACATTACGGAAGAGCAGATACAGATTTGCCTTGAAGAATCCGACAATGCCCAAATATGGATGGAGAACATGCTGGAACTTATAAGCCGTAACGATCAGCATAGCGAGCGCGACAACCGCACGGCAATAACAATATGGATAGACGATTGGGAAGGGGATATAACGCAATGAGCGCAACCATGCTTTACACCGCCGGTGAAGCCAAACCGGCGTGCCTGTTTGTATGCGACGCTGGGCGCACGATGCGCACGGTGGATATAGGTCAGGGCATCACGCTCGGCCGCGCGGGCACGGGCATAGACGTAGACCTGCCGCTGAACAGCGGCATAGTATCAAAGCGCCACGGAAGAATAACTAAGCTTGACACGGGCTATTGCTACAGCGATACGGACAGCCTGAACGGCACGCATATAAACGGAATTCTCTACGGAAAAGACGGCGAAAGCAGCAGCTGTATACTCAACGACGGGGACATACTGCGCATAGACCGCAAAAATTTGGACCGCCCGCATCACGAGGCCGTCGTAATGATATTTTCAACATCCTGGCAGGATGCCGAGTGGCAATCGGTCGAGCTGCGCGAGGATACCGGCAACATAAACATAGGCCGCACCACCGTTGCCCAGGAGGGCATAAAGATAGCCGATCCTGCGGTATCAAAAAAGCATGCAACGTTCATTCACGGCGTGCGCGGATGGTCAATAGTTGACCACGGCAGCACAAACGGCGTGTTCGTTAACGGCGAACGCATCGCCCAGCCGCGACCGCTTCATGCAATGGATGTTGTGCGCATAGTCAACACGCTGTTCATATTCCTTGGCGACAGGCTGCTTTACAACGCGCCGGCCGTGCAGAAAAACCAACTTGCCATACATATTGAGGAGCGCAGCGTGCGCAACCTTTTCAAAAAACGCATACTGCTTGAAAATATAGATCTCAGCATTGACCCCGGGGACATGGTGCTTGTGCTTGGCGGCTCGGGCGCTGGCAAAACGACCTTCTTCAACGCCGTGATGGGCTACGAAAAGGCCCGCGGCAAAATAGTTCATGACGGGCGCGATATATATAAGGAATACGCGCAGATGAAGTATGAAATAGGCTTCGTGCCGCAGCAGGATCTTCTGCGCGATGATGACACCGTGTATCATACCCTTGACAACGCAGCGCAGATGAAAATGCCTGCCGATACCGCAAACGATGCCCGCCAGGCGCGCATAGATCAGGTGCTTGAAATGCTGGGCCTTCAGCGGGAGCGCGATTCGCTCGTTAAAAAGCTGAGCGGCGGGCAGAAAAAGCGGCTTAACATAGCGGTGGAGTTCATTGCGGACCCAAGCCTTTTCTTCCTGGACGAGCCTGATTCCGGCCTTGACGGCATAATGGCGGCGGGACTTATGGAAAACCTGCGCGTTATAGCGGACGAAGGCAAAATAGTAATGGTCATAACCCATGCGCCGGACCGCGTTGCCCATCTGTTCGATAAGGTGATAGTGCTTGCCAAAAGCACAAAGACAAACAGCGGACATCTGGCCTTCTACGGCTCCATTGACGCGGCGAAGGAGTTCTTCGATGCCGATTCGCTGGAAGGCATTGTTAAGCGCATAAACCGCCCCGATGAAAACGGGGACGGATTATCCGATTTCTATATTGAAAAATATGAAAAGTATATAGGAGAGTCCATATGAGCAATACTCAGGTGTCCCGCATAACGCAGATAGGCATATATCTTGGCAAGCATTGGCGCTTGTTCATAAACGAGCGCGGCTGGAAGGTGCTTATATTTGGCGCGGTCATTTCCGCACTTGTATCAATAGTGCTTGGCAGCGGCATGTTCGTATACACGATGGATACGTTTTCCGGCGGGTTTGCGCTGATATCGGCCTGCATTTGGGTGGGCATATTCAATTCGATACAGAACATATGCAAGGAGCGCGCCATAATAAAGCGCGAACACCGCGCCGGGCTGCATATATCAAGCTATATCGCCTCCCACCTTATATTTCAGGCCGGCATATGCCTGCTGCAGGCGGCTATATTGCTCGGCATCAGCAGCGCATTTTTGACTTATCCCAGCTGCGCTCCGCTTTTCGGCGGGGTATGGCTTGAATACTTCATAACGTATTTCCTCTGCATCTATGCGGCGGACGTATTGGGCCTTGCAATATCGGCGATAGTAAAATCGCCCACAACGGCGATGACCGTTATGCCCTTTATACTTATAATTCAGATGATACTTTCCGGCATGCTGTTCCCCCTGCGCGGGCCTATGAGCTTTTTCGGCAACCTTACAATAAGCAAATGGGGACTTAACGCAACGGCCATTTCCGCGGATTACAACAACCTTGAAAATACTCAGAAAATTCAGCTGAGCTACACGCTCAAGGGCATTGTTAAGCAAAAGTCCCTGCCCATTACGGATGAGCAGGTGGACGCGATGGTGGACGAAAACTATTCCACAGGCATTGTGGAGGACTATGTGCACGATTCCGGCAAGCTTTGGCGCAACTGGGGCATGCTGGCGCTGCATACGGCGGTATATGCCATAATAGCCGTTGCGGCATTGGAATTTGTGGACAGGGATAAACGATAGCAGCAATAACTTACAGGGAGATATAACTTATGCATAATGTACAATTCTGCCCGGGCTGTTTGCGGGATACGGAATTTGAAAACGGCGTATGCGCAAAGTGCGGCTTTGACATGAACGGCTATACCGTAATGCCGCACCATCTTGTGCCGGGCACGCTTGTGAAGCAGCGCTACAAAATAGGCCGCGTGCTTGGCGAAGGCGGCTTCGGCATAACCTATATAGGCATAGACACGGTGCTGAATTTGAAGGTAGCCATAAAGGAATTCTATATGTCCGGCTACGTCAATCGCAACCACGACGCATCGCCCAACGTATTTGCAACGCTTGGCACCCACAGGGACACATTTGAAAAGAACAGGGAAAAGTTTTTGAACGAAGCCCGCGTACTGGCGCAGTTTTACGGGGAAGCCGGCATAGTGGGCGTGCGCGATTTCTGCGAAGAAAACGGCACGGCATATATAATAATGGACTTTCTGAACGGCGTTGACCTGAAAACCTATCTTGAGCAAAAGGGCCGCCTTGCACCGGAGGAGGCCGTTAAGCTGCTTATGCCCGTTATGACGTCCTTGCAGCACGTTCATGCAGAAGGGATAATACACCGCGACATAAGCCCGGACAACATAATGGTAATGGAGGACGGCAGCACAAAGCTGCTGGACTTCGGTGCGGCAAGGGAAATTTCGCAAACGGATATAAAGAGCCTTTCCGTAATATTAAAGCCGGGCTATGCGCCGGAGGAGCAATACCGCAGCAAGGGCCGCCAGGGCCCGTGGACGGACGTATACGCGCTTGCGGCAACGCTTTATAAGTGCATAGTGGGCGCAACGCCGGACGACGCCATGGAGCGCATGTATCGCGACAGGCTGCCTTCCCCCGCCGCTGTTGACGCAGCCTGTCCCATAGCCATAAGCAACGTTATAATAAAGGGCCTTGCCGTGCGCCAGGCGGACCGCTATCAGGACGTGGCATCATTCCTTGCCGATCTGAAAACTGCGATGGAAGATCCAGACAATGCGGAGCTTGCGCCGGACACGCGCGAGATCGCACCCGCGCAGGAACGCGGCGTAATTGCGGACGACCAAACCGTGCTTGCGGACACAACAACCATATATACGCCCAACGCCGCAAAGGAGCATAAAGCGCCCAAGCCCACGGCGCAGCCGAGCGCGCCCGCCGCAAAGACAAAGCTGAAAACCGCCAAGCCCGAAACCGCCGAAAGCGCGGAAAAGCCCGCGGCTAAAAAGAAGCCCGAAGGCAAGCCCGTTTCAAAGAAGCCTGCCAACAAAAAGGGCATTATAATAATCGCGGCCGTTGCGGCGGCAGTAATAATAGCCGCCGTGGCAATAGCGGCGTTTGGCAATGCGAACACAAATGTGACCACCGGTATGATGTCCGCAAGCTTGGAGGAAACCGCCTCCCTGCGCACGTTCACGCTCAACGGCGTAACGCTTGAGCTGCCCGCGCCCGTGCAAGCGCTGCTTGACAAAGGCTGGGTGTTTGAGGATGCTCAGTATGATACAGCCACAATAGAAGCCGGCGGCAGCAAATCAAGCGTTATGCTCATGAACGAATACGGCAAGATAGAGCTGAGGCTTTCCAACACCACGCTTAACGAGCAGCCCGCTTCCGCCTGCACCATAACGGCGGTTTCCGCCGTTGAGCATATACTCAACGACAACTATCTTGGCGCAAACGGCAACGAATTCAAAACGGCAAATGGCATAACCCTTGGCGCATCCTCCGCAGCGGACGTCAAAACAGCTTACCCCTCCGCCAAAAAGGACGGCAGCTACCTGAAGCTTGAAACGCCGTATGCGGACATCAGGTTCTATAATCAGGATAATAACCCCGTTTTCGGAATATATATACGGCTGGACATGACCAAGGACTGCTGGGAAGATACTTCTAATGTGTCCTCCGCCGCCCCCGCGGAATATGACGACGCGGAGTTCATCAACGCATATACCCTGCCGGACTTTGCCGTGGAATCGACCGTTCTTTCGGCAAAGCTTTCAATGACCGTACAGGATATGGTTGACGCCGGGTGGACGATAGAACGCCAGCCGGACTATATCCCCGCCAATTCATATGCCGAAATATATCTTCGCCTTGACGTGCGCACAACGGCTGTCGTTGAAGCGGTGAATTACACCCGCAACGCAATACTGCCGCAGTACGGAATTGTGATTGCATCGTTTGAGGACAGCAATATGTCCGGCGCGATACACACGGACGATTTGAAGCTGCTCTATAAGGGCGATGTTCTGGCACAGATAGGCGTTTCAACATATTCGGACGTTATAAATGCGCTGAAAGCCGCGGAGCTTGAGTATACCGAGGACGATAACACTATTACCGTTGTGCCATACGGCGATGAACGCCAAATAACTTTCCTTTTCAGTAAATCCGACAACGCGCTGTACAGCGTTTATGTCGCAAGGTACGTCGGCTCAATAAGCAAATTTTATTATGAACAGGAGAATGCAAACCAATGAAAACCGTTAAGATCATTGCCGCCCTGCTGGCGGCGCTGCTGCTGACAGGATGCAGCGTTAAAGTAACCGTGGGTACGCAGGATGAGAACCAGCCTGCCGAAACCGCCAAGCAGGTCGTTACTGTTGAGGATATAGGCGCGCTTGTGAGCGAACTGCAAAACGGTCATGTTTGGATGGCATGCGCCGAAAGCGAGCTGTACAGCCTGCGCATAGACGGCAGCGGCCTTACCATAACCGCCTACGCAAAGCAGGACGGCAGCACAGAAAAGCAGACGCTCAGCGGCACGTTCACGGCCGATGCGGACGGCGTGCATATAACCGACGGCAATGGCAATACGGTGCTTGAGCTCACATGGCAGCTTATTGCGGAAGAAGGCGACAACGCGCTGCAGCGGCTGGAGATGATTACCAAAACCGAGGGCGGCATACTGCCCAAGGACGTTACGCTTGAATTCTATTCAACGCAGGCGACCGACGAAGCCGGTGAAGAGGAAATGGCGGCAGCCTATCTTGAAAACCTGCAAACGCCGGACCCCGCGAAGGATGATTTGACCACACTGCTTGCGGGATACAGCGGGGATTCAATAGTTGATGCCTGCGTGATGCACGGCATCGATCCCTCGCTTAAAAACCGCGCCACCTATGCCGAAGCCTTCGGCATAGAGGATTACAAAGGAACATCTCAACAGAACCTTACCCTGCTCGAAAAAATGGGCGCAGACGTGGTGATAGGGCAAGACTAAAACGTTTACACAAAAAGATGCAGCCGAAACCGGGCTGTATCTTTTTTGTATTCGCTATAAAGAAGGCAGTCTTCCTTCCAATCGCACCTTCCGTCCCCACTATTAACAGCATAAGAAAAAAGCTCCCGAATTGGGAGCTTTTTTGGTACCCGGTAGGGGAGTCGAACCCCTGTTCCCGCCGTGAGAGGGCGGTGTCCTAGGCCACTAGACGAACCGAGCACATAAATCTCACGGCAAGGGTTATTATACACAATGGTGCATATTTGTGTCAACAGTTTTTTTGCCGAACATGCAAAAATATTCATGTATGTCCGGCAATGGGCGGCTTACAGCGCGGCCTTCAGCTTTTCGGCAAGGTCAAGCTGCTCCCACGGCATGGCAGGATCGCCAAAGTGGCCGTAGGACGCGGTGCGGCGGTATATGGGCCGGCGGAGATCGAGCGCGCGGATTATGGCCTCCGGCCTAAGGTCAAAGCTGCGGCGCACGGCGGCAAGCAGCTTATCCTCGTCCACCGTACCGGTGCCGAACGTGTCTATAAATACGGATACGGGCTCCGCCACGCCTATTGCGTAAGCCAGCTGCAATTCGCAGCGCTTGGCAAGGCCCGCGGCAACTATATTCTTGGCAATGTAGCGCGCGGCATAGGCTGCGCTGCGGTCAACCTTTGTGGGGTCCTTGCCGCTGAAGGCTCCGCCGCCGTGGCGCGCAAAGCCGCCGTATGTATCAACTATTATCTTGCGCCCTGTCAGGCCGCTGTCCCCGTGCGGCCCGCCTATTACGAAGCGCCCCGTGGGGTTGACCAGAATGCGTGCGTCGCTCGCAAGCAGAGCCTTGGGGATAACGGGCTTTATAACCTCGCTATAAATGGCGTCCTTCAGCATGGCCTGCGTAGCATCCTCGCTGTGCTGGGTGGAAACAAGCACGGTGTCCACGCTCACGGGCGTGCCGTTTTCGTAAACAACGCTCACCTGCGCCTTGCCATCCGGCTTTATGAAGTCCGCGCCGCCCTTGCGGTATGCCGCCAGCCTGCGGGTAAGCGCATGGGCCAGATATATTGGCAGGGGCATATATTCTTCCGTTTCATCGGTGGCATAGCCGAACATCATGCCCTGATCGCCCGCGCCGGTGGTCATGTCCGCCTCCGTACCTTCCTTCGCCTCAAGCGATTTATCCACGCCCATGGCAATATCGCCCGACTGCTTATCCAGCGATACCAGCACCGCGCAGCTGTCGCCAGAAAAGCCGGTGGAATTATCCGTATAGCCTATTTCGTTCACGGTGGAGCGCACAAGGGACGCTATGTCCACCTGCGCCTTGGACGTTATTTCGCCCATCACCAGCACCAGGCCGGTCGTTGCCGCGCATTCGCATGCCACGCGGGAATACGGGTCAACGGCAAGATGCGCATCGAGCACGCTGTCGCTTATAATATCGCAGACCTTATCGGGATGTCCCTCGGTCACCGATTCAGACGTAAAAAGCTTCTTCATAAAAAATGAACCTCCGTTTCATATTCACCATCAAGCATGGCTGTTCGCAGGATGCGCCCGTTTTGCTTTTCATGGCAAAACAAAACGCCCCGCGAAAAACGAGACGAAGATTCCATCGCTCATCTTCCGGCTAATGCCGCGGGAATTGGCACCTTGCGCGCACGCAGGTTGCCGGGTTTCATAGGGCCCGTCCCTCAACCACTCTTGATAAGGCATATATTCCTTTGTTGCGGATATGATAGCATCAGCGCACATTTCTGTCAAGCCCCATAAAGTTGTGGCAAAAGCCTAATTTATGTGATATAATACAAATATCAACTTATATGGGGGGAGCTATATGGATATAAATACCGTAAACGAAGAAATGTCCCTTGCGGAGGCTTTGCAGATGCGCGCGGATATAAAAACGCAGATAGCGCAGCTCCGTTCCCGCCTGAACGACAATGCCAAGGTGCAGGAGGGTGAAGCGCCCGCCGAGGATCCGCTCAGGCTTATTGAGCTGCTCAGCGCGGAATGCGAAGCATATGAAACGCTCATCCGCCGCATAAACCTGACCAACGCGGCAACCGTTTGGGAGGGCAAAACGCTTACCGCGCTGCTTGCCCGGCGGGACACGCTTTCGCTGGAGCTTAGCATATTCAGGGACTTTTTGCAGCAGGCCAGCCAGCGCATAGACCGCTACTCCAAAACGGAGATAAAGATTTTTTCCACCGTGGACGTTACGGCCATGCAGAAAACGGTGGATGCGAAGTCGAAAGAGCTTAGGCAGCTTGACGCGGCGATACAGAAGCTGAACTGGAACACCACGCTTAAATAAGTGTAATATTTTCACAACTTTGGTTTTTCCGCCACGCGGGGCGGGCGCTATCTCTGCCGGCTGAGAATGAGCCGGCGCTGATACATAGCGGGTCGGGGCGCAACGCTTACCCTTTACACAAACGCCCGTAACAGCGCACAATATACCCCGCACAAATGCACCCGGCATCACCGGGCGCCGACCGCGCGGCGGAAAGGGTGGGTATGGGGAGAAATGGCTTAAAGGCGGGACTTTTCTATTGAAAGCCCCGCCTTTTCATGCTAAAATAATCGTAGAATGAGGACGGGAGATGAGTTAAAGGACGGAATAAAGGAACAGGAGGATCGAATATGAAAAAAATTGTAATTGCGGCGCTGATGCTTGCGCTGTGCATAACCCTTGCCGTACCCGCCCTTGCGGAAGGCGTGCGCGACGCCAACGCCGCATATAACGAGCTGCTTGCGGGGTTCAACGGCAAATATCCCGACGAATACGCGGGCGCATACGTTGATACCTCGGATGGCGATAAACTGTGCATACTGCTTACGGAGCGCCATGCGGACACCGCCGCAAAGCTTGGCGCGGCGCAGGACAAAATGCTTGCGCACATAAGCGCGGCCTACCGCGACGACGTAAAATTCAAAACGGCGAAGTATTCCTATAATGAGCTGCTTGCGGCGCACGATACCGCGTCCGCACTGCTGAAGGAGAAGGGCTACGGGCTTTCCTACGTTGGAATAAACGAGATGAATAATGCCGTGGATGTAGGCATAATCCCCGCCGACCATGCAGCCGCCGCAGCCTTTGTTCAAGCCGACGCCGCGCTCAGTGGGCTTCCCCTGTGCGTTACGGCTGCCGAAAGGCTATCCCAATTGGGCGGCGAATCGCCCGCTGCCATGCCGCAGGCCGGAGGCGGCGCAATAATTCCGCTTGCGGCGGCTCTGCTCATATGCGGCGCAATGCTCGGCGCGGCTGCATTGAAGCGGAAACGTTAAAGCGGAAACGTTAAATACGAAGAAATCGAAAGGAGGCATATGCCGTGAAAAAACGTAACCGTATTTCTTGGTTGGTTCCGGCAATGTTGTCTTTTGCAACCGCCATGCTTGCTTTCATTTCAGGCGCTGTAAACCAAGCTCCTATTCTCTATCTTTCCGGGCTGCTAAGTTTTGCCGGCGGAATCCGCTGCGTTTGCTTGTATACAAAGCAGCACAGACAGCAAGATAAAGAATAGCATCCGCCGACCGCATGACGGAAAGGGTGGGTATGGGGAGAAAGATATGAACGAACGCAAAAGAACACATCTCAAAACATTATTCATCATATTGGCCGCGGCGCTGATTTTGGCGTTTGTGTACCTTGCCTTGCCGAAGGAGCGCAGCATAGAGCGCCGCGTTGACGCAACGCTTGTGCAAAACGGCAGCCCCGCCGAACTCAGGCAGACCGCGCTCACCATAAGCGGCACATATAAAAGCAGCCTTTTCGGCGGGGATTCGTTCGCGGGGAAGGTTGAAATAGACTGCCTGCCGGTAACGTCGGGGGAGCTGCTGAACGTTGCTTTCAGCGCGGAGGATAAGGGCTACGGCGCGCTGACGTACAGGAGCGGCGAAAGCCTTGAGTTCGTGGGCTACATGCGCATGAGCAAAACCGCTGATGAAGTAATAATCTGCCTGTTCGAGGACATGGGGGACGGGCGCAAGGGCTGGAGCGCGGACACGGGCGCGGTGATATCGTATCCCGATAGTATAGAAAACATAAGCGATAAGCTGTATTGAATTTTCGCCGTACAGTAAGCAGCACCTTCACGCTTGGCAGCGGTAACTTCCCCTGCACAACATATTGTGCCGCGGGGCGCGGCATGGGCGCAAGAGCCGAGAATATCTGAATAAATTGCGCATTAAAAGCGTTTTTTGAGTTGACAAGCGCCTAAAGGTGTGGTACATTAACTAAGCAACCCCCGACTGGGGGGTTTATTTAGGTTCGGTATCGGCCGAACAAACGGATTTTATTGGCCTTATCCCGCGTTGGGACAGGGCATAAATTGAGAGGAGCTAATAACCACTATGCGCGTAAAAGTCACCTTGGCCTGCACCGAATGCAAGCAGCGTAACTACAACACTTTTAAGAACAAGAAGAACGACCCCGACAGGATCGAGTTCTCCAAGTACTGCCGTTTCTGCCGCAAGCACACCATTCACAGGGAAGCTAAGTAAGCCCGAAAGGACAGGAACATAAAAATGGCAAACGATGTAAAAACCGCCAAAAAGGAGAAGAAGCCCAACCTGTTCGCGCGTATCGGCCGTTATTTTAAGGACGTTGTGGGCGAACTGAAAAAGCTTACGTGGCCTACCGGCAAAGACCTTGCCAAGTACACCGCAACCGTGCTTGCGTTCATAGTGCTTTTCGCCGTTGTTATAGGCGTGCTTGATTTTCTGTTCGGTCAGGGCTTCACGCTTCTTGGTAGCCTGGCAGGCAAAAGCAGCGATGCTTCCGCCCTTGCGGACGCGCTGCTGGGCCTGATGTAATTTAGGGAGCAAGTATCATGGCCGAAGAAGCCAAGTGGTACGTTGCCCATACCTATTCGGGCTACGAGAACAAGGTCAAGGAGGACCTGGAGAAAACGGTTGAAAACCGCGGCCTTCAGGACATGATTTTAGAGATAAGCTACCCCACCGAAGAGGTAGTTGAAATGAAGGACGGCAAGCGCAAGGTGGTAACCCGCAAGATGCTGCCCGGCTACGTTATGATCAAGATGATCATGAACGACAAAACCTGGTACATTGTGCGCAACACCCGCGGCGTTACGGGCTTCGTAGGCCCGGGATCAAAGCCCGTGCCCCTTACCGATGAAGAAGTTACAAAGCTTGGCGTGGAGTATATCCCCATCGAGCTGGACCTTTCCGTTGGCGAGAGCGTGCGCGTGGTAAGCGGTCCGCTGGAAAACTTCATAGGCACGGTGGAAGCGCTGGATCCGGAACGGCAGAAGGTAAAGCTGACCGTATCCATATTCAACCGCGACACACCGGTGGAACTGGATTATATCCAGGTGCAGAAGCTCTGATAAAGGGCAAAATAAAAGCGCAGGGGCAACTCTGCGCCTAAGGCATGATTTATGCGCCTTCTTATAAGGGGAGGCTGTCATAAAGTGGGAGGCCGCCCGAAAAAGCGGGAGAGGCCGCTCGCACCACATTATTTTTAGGAGGAAATTCAAATGGCAAAGAAGATCACAGGCTTTGTGAAGCTTCAGATCCCCGCCGGCAAAGCAACGCCCGCACCGCCCGTAGGCCCCGCCCTCGGTCAGCATCAGCTGAACATAATGGGCTTCTGTAAGGAGTTCAACGAGCGCACCGCCAAGGACGCCGGCATGATTATCCCTGTCGTCATCACGGTGTACCAGGATCGTTCCTACACCTTTGTGACCAAGACTCCCCCCGCGGCCGTTCTTATCAAGAAGGCTTGCGGCCTGCAGTCCGCTTCCGGCCGCCCCAACACCCAGAAGGTTGCCAAGCTGACCAAGGACCAGGTAAGGGAGATCGCCACCATCAAGATGCCCGATCTTAACGCCGCCAGCGTGGAAGCCGCCATGAGCATGGTAGCCGGCACCGCCCGCAGCATGGGTATCACGGTTGAGGACTGAACAAGCCTAAAGGAGATGTGGGAGGCATAAGCCGTTATTACCACAGGAAGGAATATAGAATATGAAGCATGGCAAGAAGTATCAAGACAGCATAAAGCTGATCGAAAAGCAGAAGCTTTACGATCCCCGCGAAGGCATTGAGACGGTGCTCTCCACCGCCAAGGCCAAGTTTGACGAGACCGTCGAAGCCTCTATCCGTCTGGGCGTAGACCCCCGCCACGCCGACCAGCAGGTCCGCGGCGCCGTGGTTCTGCCTCACGGTACCGGCAAGACCGTCCGCGTGTTGGTTTTCGCCAAGGGCGACAAGGCTAAGGAAGCCGAGGCCGCCGGCGCCGATTTCGTGGGCGACGATGATCTGGTAAAGAAGATCCAGACCGAGAACTGGTTTGGATTCGATGTTTGCGTAGCTACTCCGGACATGATGGGCACCATCGGCCGTATAGCTCGTATACTGGGACCCAAGGGCTTGATGCCTAACCCCAAGAGCGGCACCGTTACCATGGACGTGACCAAGGCCATCAACGATATCAAAGCCGGTAAGGTTGAATATCGCGTAGACAAGACCTCCATCGTTCACGTTCCCGTGGGCAAGGTTTCCTTCGGCGTAGACAAGCTGCAGGAGAACCTGAACACCCTGATGGATGCCGTTATCAAGGCCAAGCCGGCCGCCGCTAAGGGCACCTACATCAAGAGCCTGGTGCTTTCCACCACCATGGGCCCCGGCGTCAAGTTCAATAGCATGAAGTTCTAAAAATGCTTATGCATTTCGCAGTGAGTGCTGCTCGCACTCGCTGCGAGAAACAGTCTTCCCTCTCGCGCCATTGGCGCTCCCGGGCGGGAAGACTGATAAGTAAGAGTTCCTAACGGAACTCATCCGTTCAGGCGAATGAATCGCCTGAGCCGGAATGAAGCTTCTCTATAAAAAATATAGAGGAAATCTCAAAAAATCCGTTGACAACCGCGGGGCGGTATAGTATACTGCCCCGTGGAAATCAAAATACAGGCCGAAGACAGCAGGCGTCCCATGCGGACTTAATTTCCTGCCGAGGTGAATGCAAGCTTATTCAGCAAGCTCTCATCCTTTGTCTTAGGCAAAGGATTTTCATTTTGTAAGGAGGTGAAACCAATGGCAAACCCCGCAAATATCGAGGTAAAAGCGAAACAGGTCGAAGAGATCCGCGAAAAGCTCGAAAAGGCGCAGTCTGTTGTAGTGTTCGACTATCGCGGACTGACCGTTGAGGAGGTAACCAACCTGCGCAGCGAAATGCGCAAGGCCGGCGTTGAATATGTTGTTCTGAAGAACCACATCGTCAACCGCGCAGCCCAGGCAAACGGAGTGGACGAAAGCTTCCACAACTATCTGAAGGGACCCTCTGCTTTCGCATTCGGTTATGACGATGCAGTAGCGCCCGCGCGTATACTGAAGGACACCGTCAAGAAGCTGAAGAAGTGCGAGATAAAGGGCGGTATCATAAACGGCGTAGTCACCGACGCAGCCGGCATGAACACCCTGGCAGATCTGCCCAGCAGAGAGCAGCTTATCGCAAGGCTGCTTGGCAGCATGATGAGCCCCATTTCCAAGCTGGCTATCGTTCTTGGCCAGATTCAGGAGCAGAAGGGCGGCTCCGATGCAGCACCCGCTGAAGCAGCGGAATAATTTATCCCAAGTTAGAACAAAGAATAACACAGGAGGAACAAGATAATGAATAAAGAGCAGCTTATTGCTGATATCAAAGCTATGACCGTTCTTGAGCTGGCCGACCTGGTAAAGGCTCTTGAAGAGGAATTTGGCGTATCCGCCACCGCCGCCGTCGCCGTTGCCGGCCCCGCCGCCGGTCCCGCCGCCGAAGTTGAAGAAAAGACCGAGTTCGACTGCATACTGAAGGACGTCGGTTCCGAGAAGATCAAGGTCATCAAGACCGTCCGCGAGCTGACCGGTCTGGGCCTGAAGGAAGCCAAGGACCTGGTAGACAACGCTCCCAAGCCCATCAAGGAAGGCCTGCCCAAGGAAGAGTGCGAGAAGATCGTCGCCATGTTCAAGGAAGTCGGCGCCACCATCGAAGTCAAATAAGTTATTCACTTATTGTGATGCTAAAAGAGACTGCTTCGGCAGTCTCTTTTGCGTAGTATTTTCGGATTTACGTTGATAACGCTTACGAAGCGAGGTATACTAATAAAAACCAGTTGCGCAACTGATTCGGCAGTGTGAAATCTATCACAATCCGAAGGCTCGAAAACGCGGGAACTACAAAGTATATATAAAGTAAAAACACAGAGGAGTTTTATTATGAGTGACAAAATTGAAACAGCTAAGAGTGCTGCATTACATGCTATGATAGACGCTGAGATCTTACCCGCTGTACCAGAGCTTGACTTGTCCGCCTTTCAAACCAAAATATCACTATCGGATCTTTCAGCCCTTGGTGTCGGATTTAATCCGCTTATATGTGCAATACAGAATATTGCCAGTTCTGCCGGCACTTCAGGAATCTATTATGTAAACACTAAGGGCTTGCATATGTTTTCCACAAGTGAAGGGTTTATCGGCAGCTTAAAAGACGCTGCCGGATGCGTAGGTGGCGGGCAGGCAAGAATGACACAATTGCCATGCGACCCGACGATGCTGTTTATGGCCGCAGCATTGATGAATATTGAGAAAAAATTAGATAAAATAATGGAAACACAGAATGATATACTCAGCTTCCTAGAAGAAAAAGAGCGCGCTTCTATGCAGGGTAATATAAACGTACTCAGTGATGTTATCAGTAATCTTAAGTACAATTGGGATAATACAACATACAAAACAAACAAGCACATCCTTGTCCAGCAAATAAAAAAAGAATCAGAAGAAAACATTATTTTTTATAGGGCTCAAATTGCTGGAAGTATCAGTAAGCGTTCTTCTATTCATAGTAATCAGGACGTAAAGAATATGCTGTTAACCATAAGCAAACATTTTCGTGATTACCAGCTTGCGCTGTATTTGTATTCGTACTCTGCCTTTTTGGAAACAATGTTGCTTGGTAACTTTGCCGAGGAATATCTTAATGACACCGAAAAACGTATTTCGGAGTATACACTACAATACCGCGAGCTTTATACTGAATGTTATAATCTGATGGAAACATATTCTAATTCATCCATCCAAAGGTGGGTTACATCGGTAGCTTCATCCGCACTGAAATTTACAGGCGATAAGATTTCCAAAGTTCCAGTCCTAAGCAGGGGTCAGCTTGACGAAACTTTGATTAAAAAGGGCAATGATGTGGATAAATGGAATCAGCAGCACACAGTATGTGCAATGAACGAGTTTGCAAGCGATAGCAAGTACATCACCACACCATTTGCTGAGAGCATACATGCAGTAAACCTTCTATACAATAGGCCAACTGCATATTTGTTCGATGATAAGAATTTGTACATTCAACAGATAGACACATAATGCCCCCTCTTTTCACAAAAGGCCCATTTAGCTCAGCTGAGCATAAACACCCGAGAGACTGCTTCGGCAGTCTCTTTCTTTTTGGTGCGCTTTACAGCCCCTTGTACAATCTCGGCGGGCCGCCAATGACGGCCCCTACTCCGCATCTTATAAACTTTCGGCAATAATTAAGGGACGGCCTCCCGTCCCCTTACTTTTATATTCTCTCTCAGCCTACTCCGCCAGCTCCTTACTCGGCTCGGCATTCAGGCTCAGTTCGCTTGGGGCGGACTCAAGCAGCGCATAGTGCGCGGCGCAGGCTATCATGGCCGCGTTGTCCGTGCAGAAGCGCATGTCCGGCCGGCAGAAGCGCAGGTTCGCGCGGTGCGCCGCCTTTTCAAGCGCGGTGCGGAGGGCCGTGTTCGCGCTGACGCCGCCCGCAAGGGCAAGCGTGCTGACATTGTTAAGCTTGGCGGCATGCACCGCCTTTTGGCACAGCGTATCCACAACGCTGCGCTGGAAGCTTGCGGCAATATCCGCGCGGTTGAGCGTTTCGCCCTTCTGCTCGGAATTGTGCATCAGATTGACTACCGCCGTCTTTATGCCGGAAAAGCTGAAATCAAGATTGTCGCTTTCGTTGAAGCCGCCGCGGAAGGAATAAGCATTGGCGTTGCCTTCGCGCGCAAGCTTTTCAAGCTCCGGCCCGCCGGGATAATTCAGCCCCAGCGCACGGGCCACCTTGTCGAACGCTTCGCCCGCGGCGTCGTCCCGCGTGCAGCCCAATAGCTTAAAGCTGTTGTAGCCCTCAACCAAAATTATGTGGCTGTGCCCGCCGCTTGCAACAAGGCATACGAACGGCGGCTGTAAATCGGGATAGCTTAAATAATTGGCCGCAATGTGGCCCGCGATATGGTCTGCGCCTATAAACGGCTTGTTCGCGGCGTATGCAAGCCCCTTTGCGTAGCTTAGGCCCACCAGCAGCGCGCCCACAAGCCCGGGGCCGTATGTGGCGGATACGGCGTCCACGTCCGCTATGCTTAAATTCGCCTGCTCCAGCGCGTCCGCAACAACGCTGCCCACCTTTTCCACATGGGAGCGGGAGGCAAGCTCCGGCACAACGCCGCCGTATTTGCGGTGTATAGGAATCTGCGTGAACACGCTCATGCTCAGTACCTCGCGCCCGCCGCGCACTATGCTTGCCGCCGTTTCGTCGCAGGAGCTTTCTATCGCAAGCATTATTGGCTTATCCTTTTTTCGGTAGGCATCCGCGCCGAGCAATGCGTTTTCATAATAATTCATTTCGTTCGGCTCCTTCTTCTGCCCCATACCGCCAGCGCAAGCATAAGCGCAAACGGGATTAGGAATATAAGCGCAAAGCGCACAACAATTTCGTTAAAAAGCGGAAGCGGGCATATGCGTATCATGCGGCATGTGGCGTAATCCATAAGCCAAAGGTCGTTAGTGAAAAACAGATGATGGAACTCCGTCCAAAAGCTGTTGAAATCAACCGCCACCCATATGCCCAGCACTATAAGCACCGCGCCGAATACGGCCGCCGCTATCAAAAAGCCGCGGCAGAGCATGCCTATTCTTTGCCCCTTGGGAAGCGTCAGCATGCATACGGCAATTATTATTGCGGCAAGTATGCCGCCGTATGTGCGCACGGCGCGCCACGCCTGATACAGCGCGCGCACGTCAACCATATGGTCTATCTCCTGCCGGTTATACATTTCAACCACCCGTCCGGCCTCGGTAACGCTTAGCTGAATGCTGTCCACGCGGCCCTCCATGTAATCCACAAGCCGGAATATGGCCTCTGTCATATCCTCGTTGCTCATCATGGTTTGCTTGTCCGTATTGTATTTTACATAGGTTTTATAGTACCAGTCCCGCTGATTCATGCAGAATTGCAGACTGGTGAAAAGCACGGCCGTTATTATAAGGAGCGATGCTATTGTAAGCAGCGCCGTATATACTGCGTTTCTTTTCATTTGCTTTCGGGTATTGCGCCAAGCGCAACGTCCAGCGCGCGCACGGCGTCAACAAACATATCCGGATGGTTCTTGCTCAGCACCAGCGCCGCCCTTTCGCGGGGAAGGTCGTTCAATGCGCGCATTGCGCTGAAAAGTATCAAGTCATGGTCCCCGCCCAGCTCGCCCTGCCCTATGGGTACGGCCATAGCTTCCGTGGAGCCCAGTTCGTCATAGCGTATCAGCGCGCGGGGATGCAGCGTTTCTTCCCCGTTGGTGAGCGTTATGCGGTAACGCTCGGCGCTTGCGCTGTATGCTTCAAGTTCAGTATTTATGGCAAAAAGCCTTGCGTCCGCGGCATCGTCCCCGGCCTGGGGCGCAATGCTGCCCATGGGCGCAACGGCATAGAACGCGGAGGTTATCACGCGGGTGCGCGGGTCGCGGTCAACCCCGCCGAACGTGCCGAAGCCCCTCAGCGGTATGCCGGTAACGCCCGTTTCCTCCTGCAATTCGCGCGCGGCGGCGGCGGAAAGCTCCTCGTCCATTTCAACGAATCCGCCCGGCAGCGCCCAGCGGCCTATGAAGGGATGGTTGCGGCGGCGTATAAGCATAACGCAAAGCTCGCCCCGCTCATTGAGCGTGAATACCACCATGTCCACCGTTACGGACGGGCGGCGGTACTTGTTTTCATCATATGCGGCAAGGAATTCGGCCAGCGTTTGGCCCTTTTCGTTGCGCGGTTCAGCCTTTGTTTCCATTTATTGTAAAGCCTCCTTGTGCGGTTTCTATCCGATTATGATTATATCATAAATTCCGCGCCGTTAAATATACTTATTATTATAAAACGCGCCCGTTTGGACGCGATAAGGAGAGTATCGTATGGCAGAAACGCGCATATTGCCCGTAAGGAGCATCAATTCATCCGCCTGCCGCGGCACGCTCAGGCTTAGCTGCGTACAGGGCGGCACGCGGCTTGAGCCGATGCTCCAATGCCGCAAGGCGGGAAGCGTAACGCTTTACGCAATGCTCAGGCGCGGGCGGGTAATGCGGGCCGATGCGGACGGCGCGGGCTATTTCGTTGCGGCGAACGACGTTGCGGGCGCGATAATATTGATGGATGGAACAATAGCGGGCGCGGCGTTTTACGGCATAAGCGCAGCCGCGCGGGAGCGCGCATTCACGGCCGTGCGCATGGAGGAGGCGCGGCGGCAGGGCGAACAGAAGCGGCAGAGCTGCCCCTGCACAGCCGCGCCGGAGGAGCCGCAGTTATCGCCGCCTATATGTCCCGCTGAGCCAACTTCGCCGCAGGAGCAACTCAAGTCTGCTCCTGTGCAAAGCAGTGCCGAGGAAGGCGAAACGGGGCCGAAAAGCGACGTAGGCCGCGCCCTGCTTGAGCGCGCGAACCGCCTTTTCACCCCGCCGGACGCAAATGCGGAGCCGTTCGTGCCCCGCCCATATGTGCGCAATGAGCAGCCCGCAGCCGCGCCTAAGCCGATACCGCCCATCGAGCAGCAGCCCTCGTGCCGCAACCGCTGCCGCGGGAATAACAGGAGGAGGTAGGGGGAAGCGCGCTTACGCGCGATGAAATCCTGCTGACGCAGGGTGAAATTGCGCGGATGCGCAGTGAAATATTGCTTTCGCAATGTGAAATCCCGCTTCGCGTGGTTATCGTTTGAGCTTGTATAGCACACCAAAAGGCTCCCCGGCCGGGGAGCT
>OLNF01000079.1_pt1 | contig 65308 bp, 56 predicted proteins | sample 1673061 | NCBI WGS metagenome assembly OLNF01 (sample SAMEA3136751, study PRJEB25190) | human gut metagenome
TTGTTTATTAAAAAGAAAGGTTGTTAACAAAAAATTCACTTTGTCAACAACCTGAGACTAACTATTTCTAGTTAGTCTTTATTATACTTTGGAGTTAATTTCCAAGTTTCTTATCATTTTGGTGCACATGAAGGGAATCGAACCCATACGAAGAATTAACTTCTGCAGATTTTGAGTCTGCCGCGTCTACCAATTTCGCCACATGTGCATGAATAGATTATAGCATAATATTATAAAAAAAATAAAGTGTTTTAAGAAAAAAGTATTGACATTTATTCAGTTTATGAATAAAATATACTGGTATACCAAATTGGTATATTGGTGTAGTGAGGTGAAATAAGATGAAAAAGGATGATATAGTAAATGCTGCCAGAAGCTTATTTACCGACTATGGATATAAAAAAGTATCAATGGAAGAGATAGCTTCTAAAGCAGGTGTTACTAAAAAAACAATTTATAATTATTTTCATGATAAAGAAGAATTGTTTGAATACTTTATCAAAGAAGAATTGGAGAAAATGACAGAAGCTTTTGAAGAAAACTTAAAAGAAAAGAAACCTTTTTCAGAAAGAATAACAAAGGGACTAAAAGAAATATTAATTTTTAGAAAGAATAGTGATTTCATTAGAACCATTATGAAAGATATTAGTGGTAATACAAACTTCATAAGTCAATATGATGAAGCAGTAATAAACTATTTAGAAGAAAAGATTAATATAGCTATTTCTAAAAAAGAAATAAAAAAGTGTGATAGTCATTTAGCGGCATTCATTATTTATAAAGTATGTTTTTCTATATTCTTTGAATATGATGAAAAGTTAGATGAAGATAGGGTAGTTAAAGAAATAACTACTATCTTAAAATATGGTTTATTTGTAGAGGGGGAAAAATAAAATGAAAGATAAAAAGAAAAAAAGTTTATTTAATTATGTTATTTTATTAGCAGTATTAATAATTCCTTTTATGTATAGTTTCTTTTATCTAAAGGCATATTGGAATCCATATGGAAAAGGTAATCTTGATAATTTACCGGTTGCTATTGTAAATGAAGATGAAGGAAAAAAAGGTAAGGAGTTAGTTAATAGCTTAAAAGAAAAAAACACTTTAAAATTAAGTGTAGTAGATGAAGATAAGGCAAGTGATGGACTTACTAATCAAAAGTATTATGCTGTAATAACTATTCCAAAAGATTTTACTAGCAGTTTAGAAAGTGCTAGTAGTAGTAAGAAAAAACATCCAACAATTACTTATTCACCAAATCAAAAGACTAATTATTTAGCAAGTCAAATAATTGATAAGGTAGTAACCACTGTAGAAGCTAATCTAGATAATACAGCTAATGCTACGATAGTAGCTGGTCTTGCTAGTAGTTTAGAAAAAGTACCAAGTTCACTGGATACTGTAGTAGATGGTTTTAGCAAGTTAAGTGATGGTACTGATAAGTTAGTTGATGGTAGTAAAAGCGTTAGTGATGGAACCGATACTTTAGCAAATGGTTATCAAGAGTTTCATCAAGGCTTAGAACAAGTAAGTGAAGGATCAAATACCTTTACTACTAACTTTAATGAACTAAATGAAGGATTAAACAAGTTAAGTGTGGAAACATCAAGATTAGATGAGTTAAAGATGAGTGCTCCAATATTAACAACTAGCATTGCTAACTTGACACTTGGATCAAACAATCTTACTGCTAGTCTTAGTGCTTATGTAGAAGGTAGTAAAAAAATATCAACTTATGCAAATAGTGCTGCTAATACTATCGTTAGTATGCTAAGTAGTAGTTGTGAAGGAAGAGAAAAGTGTCTTGGTGATACAACTGGTGATATGACAAATTTATATAAGACAAGTATTTTACTACTTACTAAGAATGAGAAAGGACTTAATAGTTTTGAAACTATTAGTTATGGTAGTGATGCTATAGTAGATGGTAATAACAAGATAAATGCTGGCTTAAATGAGTTAAATGAAAAAACTGTATCACTAGAGACATTACCTAGTTCAATAGATGCCTTACAAACTGCTATAAATAGTGCTAAAATAGGTAGTGATAAATTAAAAGAAGGTAATGATACTCTTAATCAAGGAGTTAATAAATTATTAACTAATTCTGCTACCATTAAAAATGGTTTATTAACTTTATCATCTGGTTCTAAGACTTTAAATAATGGTTTAATAACACTAGATAATAGTGTTAAAGATGCTAAGAAGCAAGTTAAGAGTAAGAAAGATGTAACAGAAGAAGAGGTATCCCCATTAAAAGATATAAGTAAATATAGTGAAAATGTCGTTAAAGTAGATAAAAAGGTAGTTAATGAAGTACCATCATATGGAACTGCTTTCTCACCATTCTTTATCTCTATCGCTTTATGGGTAGGAGCCTTAATGTTATACATTATCTTATACTTTGATAAAGAGAATAGATTTGAAAAATTATCTATTGATAATCCAAATCACTTAAAAAGAACATTCTATTATCATGTACTTGGAACTATAGCTGGTATTATTTTAGCCTTCTTATTACAAATATTATTAGATTTTGAAATTACATCTATTCCACTATATTATTTTTCAATAGTATTAATTGCTAATACTTTTGTAGCTCTTATTGAGTTTTTAATTCTAAACTTTAAAGATGTTGGTAAGTTTATTGCTTTAATTCTACTTGTTTTACAACTTGCTGCAGCAGGAGGAACATTCCCAATTGAGACAGTAACTAAATCATTTAGATTTTTACATCCATTATTACCAATGACTTATACAATTGGTCTATTAAGAGAATCATTAATGACAATTGAAGGAAGCTTATTAAGTAAGAACTTAATTATTGTTATTTCAATATGTTTAGTATTTGTAGTACTTAATCTTGTAAAAGACTTAAGATATGAAAAAAATAGAAGAACTGGTAAGTAATATCGGTTCTTTTTCTTTCCCTTTTTCTCTAAATGGCTTATAATCAAATAAGAATTATATATTTAAGGAGAAAATAAAATGAATGTTGTATTATTAGGATCAAACACAAAAGAAGAAATAGAAAACAATTTACGAATGGTAGCATCAGCTGGAGCTTTATCTAGAAGTGAAGGTACTGTTATGGATGTTTACGAAAGTAAAAATGATTATCAGAAAAATCTACGTCTTGCCAAGGAAGTAGTAGGGTATGGACATCGTTCAATATCAGAACATGACTATCTAGTCTTTGCTTTAGAAGATGTAACACCAGTTATAGAACAAACCATAATTGAGTATAGATTAACATCATTTACTATTAAATCAAGAAGAAATGTTGACTTTAGAAATGTTGGCTTTTATGTTCCTGATTTTAAAACAGTAAAGGGAGATAGATTAGATTCTAGAGAATTAAAATTAGATTATAATAATTATATGAAAAGCTTATTTACTAAATATGGTGAATTAGTAGATGAAGGCTTACCAATAGAAGATTGTAGATATATCTTACCTTATTCTTATCATAGTAATATAATTATGGGATGCGATGCTAATGAGCTTTTTAGGATTACCTCAGATTTACTATATGGAAAGATGGCTAAGATAGATGAAGCTAAAGAGTTAGGTGCAAAACTTGCTAATATGATGGGGGAAGCTTGTCCTTATTTAGTAAGTTCTTTAAAAAAAGAAGAAAAGAAAGATTATTATAATGATCAATTTACTTATTTAGATAAGTTAGTAAAGCAAGAAGATAAATTACTTACTAAACCAAAATTAACTGATTATCTAGAAAGGGCTGATGATAAAGTACTTTGTAGTATTTTAATGAATCGTTATCAATTAAGTAGTGAAAAAGCTTCTAAAGTATTAGATGAATTAGTTAAGGAAGATAAAGATATTAAAAAGAAAATGTTTACTAGTCTTTTACATAGTAAGAATCAAAGAGAATTAGAGCAAGTAGCATATTCTTTTGAACTTCCTATATCATTAGCGGTACTTACTCATATATCAAGACATAGAATGCAATCTTTATTAGTACCTGATTTTGTTCCTCTTTGGAATATGAAAAACTATGTAATACCTAATAGTATTAAAGATAATCATGAAGAAGAGTATAGAGATATCTTTAAGAAGAATAATTTAAAAGTAGAAGAATATAAAGACAAAGGAATAAGAGATGAAGACTTAGTATATTTCTATTTATCAGGTAATGCTTGTAATATAACTACTACTATGAATGCTAGAAACTTTGAGTGGATTACTAGAATGAGATGTTGTAATAAAGCTCAGTGGGAGATAAGAGAGTTAATGACTGATCTTAAAGACCAAGTAAAAGAGGTTAATCCCTTAATAGGAACTATGTTAGGAGCTAACTGTGAAGTAAATAATTATTGTCCTGAGGGAAAAGATAGTTGTAAGAATAGGGGCGTAGTAGTAAAACAAAAGATAAAGTAAAGGAGAAAGTTTATGATAGAAGAATATAGTTTAAAATTATTATGTGATAAATATGGTGTTTCAAAAGAAAATATTGTTAACAAAAATAATAATATTTTATCTAAAGGTGAATATGAAGATATTGACAAAACATTAGATTACTTAATAAATGAATTAAAAGTTAATAAGAAAAATATAGAAAAGTGTCCTAGTATTTTATATAGAAATGTTAATGCTATAAAAGATAATATTGATTTTTTAAAACAAAAGAATGTTTCATTTTCATCAATTGAGTCATGTTTACATGTCTTATCATCAGAACCTAATGATTTGAAAGATACTTATGACTATGTAGAAGAAAATTATGGAAAAGAATCTATTAATAAAAATACATCAGTTTTATCTTGTAATAAGGATTTAGTAATTGCAGTTGAAAAGTTAGGATTAGATAAAACTTGGAATTTAGTGGTAGCTTCCTGTATAAAATTTGGCTTTACAACTTTAGAAGAAGTTGAAAATATTGTTAATAGTATAGAATTTAAAAATTATCCTGAGTTATTCACCTCAACAACATTAGCTTGTGGTAATATAAAAGAAATTCAAGAAATGATAAATAGCCAAGAATTTAAAGAACATCCTGAGTTATTTACTTCAGAAACACTAGCCCATGCTAAAATAAAAGAAATTCAAAAAATGATAAATAGTCAAGAATTTAAAAAATATCCTGAATTATTTACATCTGAAACACTAGTACATGGTAATATAAAAGAAATTCAAGATATGATAAATAGCGAAGAGTTTAAAGAATATCCTGAGTTATTCACCTCAACAACATTGGCTCATACTAAAATAAATGAAATTCAAGAAATGATAAATAGCCAAGAATTTAAAAAATATCCTGAGTTATTTACGTCGCAGACACTAGCTTATGGTAATATAAAAGAAATTCAAGAAATGATAAATAGCCAAGAATTTAAAGAATATCCTGAATTATTTACGTCACAGACACTAGCCCATGCTAAGATAGAAGGAATTCAAAAAATGGTACATAGTGAAGAATTTAAAAAATACCCGGAGTTATTCGCATCGGAAGTACTGGCTCATGCTAAAATAGAAAATATACAAAAAATAATTAACAGTAAAGAATTTAAAGAACATAAAGAATTATTTACATCAGAGACATTAGCCCGTACTAAAATAAAAGAAATTCAAGAAATGATAAATAGCAAAGAGTTCAAAGAACATCCTGAATTATTTACATCAGAGACATTGGCCCATACTAAAATAAGAGAAATTCAAAAAATGATAAATAGCAAAGAGTTCAAGGAACATCCAGAGTTATTTACCTCAACAACATTAGCTCATGCTAAGATAGAAGATATTAAAGAACTATTACAAATGCCATATTGGAATGATGCAAGATATAAAAAACTGTTAACATCTTCAGTTGTAGCAAAGTCTAAACAAATGATTACTAAACTACCTGTTTTATTTAAAATGGCTGAGTATTATAAAATTGATGGATATCTTAATACTACGTTTTTGTTGTTTTCACCGAGTCAAAACTTTGCTTTAATAAATTATTTAAATGATAATAATATGCCTTTAATAGAAAATGATAAATTAAATATGGTATTTGGGAAACAACCAGGATTCTTAAAGAAAAAATATGGAATAGATATAAAAGAACAGATGTTAAAATATGATTTTAGTAAATTTAGTTTTAATGAAGATACAAAGAAAGGTGGTAGTAAAAATGCAGTTAGATAGTCTTGATATTAAAGTGTTGAGAGAAAATTTTTCTGATGAGGAAATAACAAAGATGGATGCTTTAAATATTTCTAAAATATTTAGATATTTACAAGAGAATAATGTTTATTATGCTAAGGATTTATTATTATCATCTCTTGATTTATTTCTATTACCAGCAGAAGAATTTATAAACCGCTTTGAAAAATTAAAAACTAGATTAGGTACTGATTTTGTAGATAAACTAGGAGAAGATTCATCTCTTATCGAAATAATGTATGATAACTAGAAAATATAAAACTTGAAGGTTTAAAAAAAATAAAGTATAATTAATATTGTTGGAGGATAAAAATGGAATATTTAATTATTTTATTAGTACTTCTAATAATTTTACTAGCAGTTTTAAAAGCTAATAAGAAAGATGCTGAATTGGATTTTAATAAACTAGTCGAATATTTAGGAGGAAAAGATAATATCATTCAAACAGAAACAAAAATGTCTAGATTTATTGTTACTTTGAAAGATGTTACAAAGGCTGATAAAGATGCTATTCAAAAGCTAGGGGCTAAAGGAGTAGTAGAGATTAATAATCAGTTAAAAATAATATTAGGACAAGATTCTAAACAACTAAAAAAATATATCGATGAAATGAAGTAGTTTATGCTACTTTTTTTCTTTTTATTTTGGTATACTTAAGTAGAAAGGATATGAGGAATATATGAAATATGTTTATGCGTTTAGTGAAGGTAATAAAGATATGCGTAATACCTTAGGTGGAAAGGGTGCCAATCTTGCTGAGATGACAAGTTTAGGACTACCAGTTCCCCAAGGGTTTACGGTATCAACTGATGCTTGTATTAAGTATTATGAAGAAAATGAAACTATAAATAAAGAAATAGAAGAAGAAATACTAAAAGAATTAGCTCATCTTGAAGAGATAACAGGTAAAAAGTTTGGTGATAGTACAAATCCATTGTTAGTATCTGTTCGAAGTGGAGCAAGAGTATCTATGCCAGGAATGATGGATACAGTCCTAAATCTTGGTATGACTGATAGTGTTGCTTTAGGATTTAGTGAAATAACTAATAATAAAAGATTTGTTTATGATAGTTATCGCCGTTTTATTCAAATGTTTGCTGATGTAGTAATGAACTTTCCTAAAAGTTCTTTTGAAAAATTATTTGATAAGATTAAAGAAGAGAAAAATGTTACTAATGATACAGACTTAACAGCAGATGACTTATTAGAAGTTATTAATAGATATAAGATAGAATATAGAAAGTATGCAGGATGTGATTTTCCCCAAGATGCTAAAGTACAATTACTTGAAGCAATAAAAGCGGTTTTTAGAAGTTGGAATACAGATAGAGCGAAAACTTATCGTCGACTTAATAATATTCCTTCTAATTGGGGTACAGCTGTTAATGTTCAACAAATGGTTTATGGAAATAAAGGAGATACTTCTGGTACAGGGGTTGCTTTTACAAGAAATCCAGCGACTGGTGAGAAAGTTTTATTTGGTGAATATCTAATGAATGCTCAAGGAGAAGATGTAGTAGCAGGTATTAGAACACCACAAGCTATAGCAACTTTAAAAAAAGTTATGCCGGAGTGTTATAATGAATTTGAAAGAATTTGTTCTATCCTAGAAAATCATTATAAAGATATGCAAGATATGGAGTTTACTATTGAAGATGGAAAACTTTATATGTTACAGACAAGGAATGGTAAAAGAACAGCCCAAGCTGCTTTAAAAATAGCTGTTGATATGGTTAATGAAGGAATGATTAGTAAGGAAGAAGCTTTAATGAAAGTAGAAGCAACTAGTCTTGATCAATTACTTCATAAAACTTTTGATAGTGAATCATTAAAGACTGCTAGAGTAATAGCTAAAGGACTAGCAGCATCACCTGGAGCAGCAACCGGTAAGATTTGTTTTACAGCTGAAGATGTTATGGCTTTTCATGAAAAAGGTGAAAAAGACTTATTACTAGTAAGAAATGAAACATCCCCTGAAGATATTGAAGGAATGAATCTTGCTCATGGTATTTTAACTGTGAGAGGGGGTATGACATCTCATGCAGCAGTAGTTGCTCGTGGAATGGGAACTTGTTGTGTATCAGGTTGTGGAAGTCTAGTAGTAGATGAAGTTAATAAAACAGTAACTACAAGTGAGGGATTAGTCTTTCATGAAGGAGATTATTTATCACTTGATGGAAGTACTGGTAATGTCTATGGTGAAAAAATATTAACAGTAGAACCTACTATCAGTGGAAACTTTGAAACCTTTATGGAATGGGCTGATAGTGTTAGAAGACTAAGAGTAAGAGCTAATGCTGATAATTATCGTGATGCTAAAGTAGCAAGGAAGTTTGGGGCTGAAGGAATAGGACTATGCAGAACAGAGCATATGTTCTTTGATAAAGATAGAATCTTTAATTTTAGAAGAATGATTACAGCAGATACTAAGGAAAAAAGAGAAGAAGCTCTTACTAAGATTTTACCTTATCAGAAAGAAGACTTTAAAGATTTATTTAGAACTATGAAAGGTTATGAAGTAGTAATTAGATACTTAGATCCACCACTTCATGAATTCTTACCACATACTGATGAAGAAATAACTGAACTAGCTCCTACTTTAGATATGAGCTTTCAAGAGTTAAAAAATAGAGTAGAATCACTAAAAGAATTTAATCCAATGATGGGACATAGAGGTTGTCGTCTTGCTATTACTTATCCAGAGATTGCTGTCATGCAAACAAGAGCCGTTATTTTAGCAGCACTAGAAGTAATAGATGAAGGAATAGATGTTACTCCAGAGATTATGATTCCACTAGTTGGTACAACTAATGAACTTTCTTATATTAAGAAAATAGTATGTGAGACAGCTGATCAGATTATTGCTAGTAGTAATAAATCTCTTAAATATAAAGTTGGTACTATGATTGAAGTTCCAAGAGCTTGTGTTATTGCTGATGAAATAGCAAAAGAAGCTGAATTTTTCTCTTTTGGTACTAATGATTTAACGCAACTTGCTTATGGTTTCTCTAGAGATGATGCTTCTAAATTTTTGAAAGATTATTATGCTAAAAAGATATTTGAACAAGATCCTTTTGCTACAATAGATCAAGATGGTGTTGGTAAGTTAGTAGGTATGGGTGTAGCACTTGGTAAGAAAACAAGACCTAATATTGACCTTGGTATTTGTGGAGAACATGGTGGAGATCCAGCTTCTATTGATTTTTGTCATAGAGTAGGATTAACCTATGTATCTTGCAGCCCTTACCGTATTCCAACAGCTCGTCTTGCCGCAGCTCAAGCAGTAATTAGAGAAAAAACACATAATAATTAATAAAAATGATATTTAAGAGTTTTTACTTCTATACTTTAAAGATTGAAATAGGTATTTTTATCTCTATATTTCAATCCTTTTTTGTACAATATGAAAGTTATAAAAAGTTTTAAACAGTTATTGCAAACATTTGTTTTATATGATACACTATATTCTAATGAATTGAGGTGGTCATATGAAAGTACTTAAAGGGTATGTTTTTAGGCTTTATCCAAATGGAGAGCAAAAGACTTTAATAAATAAAACTATCGGTTTTGTTAGACTTATCTATAATATCTTTTTAAGTGATAGAATTGGTACTTACAATAATACTAAAAGGGTAAATTTGCATATGACCATTTCTGTAAGCAAGGTGGTTTTCCTAAATTTAAAGCAAAAGGGGTTAAAGACAGTTATAAAACCAACAACGTGGTAAGTACCTATAAAGAAAAAGTATATAATTCGATAGAACTTGATTTAGAAAAAGATTGATTAAGCTTCCTAAATTAAAATGGGTAAAAATAAAAGGATATAGAAATAAGAAAAGTATAAATGGAAGAATTAGAAGTGCAGTTATAAGAAAGACGCCACAAGATATTACGTTAGTGTTTTAGTAGAAGAAGATATATATACAACTATGTTTACTTCTCAAAGTATAATTGGAATAATTTGGGTATAAAGGATTTGATAGTAACATCACATAATGAAAAAATAAAAAAATTTAAATAAAATGAATATGTAGATGTTTAATATTTATTTTTTTACCAATTATTGTTAGAATAATTACAGGAGGATTGATAATAATGAAATTTTTAGTTACAGGAGGAGCAGGGTTTATTGGTAGTAATTACTTACATTATGTAGTTAATAAGTATAGTGATGATTATTTTGTTTGTTTAGATGCCTTAACTTATGCAGGAAATTATAATAATATAAAAGATTTAGAAGAAAAGGATAATTACAAGTTTGTTCATGGTAATATTACTGATAGAAGTTTTGTATATGAATTATTTGCAAAAGAAAAGTTTGATGTAGTAATAAATTTTGCAGCCGAAAGTCATGTTGATAATTCGATTAAAGATCCAGAAATATTTTTAAGAACTAATATAATTGGAACAGAAGTATTGATGGATGCTTGTCTAAAGTATAATGTATCAAGATATCATCAAGTATCAACAGATGAAGTATATGGTGATTTACCACTTGATAGAAAAGATTTATTATTTACTGAGAATACACCAATTCATACATCAAGCCCATATTCAACTAGTAAAGCTAGTGCTGATTTGTTAGTAGGAGCTTATCACAGAACTTATGGTTTAAATACAACTATTAGTCGTTGTTCTAATAATTATGGACCTTATCAGTTTCCAGAAAAGTTAATACCACTTACTATTTCTAAAGCTTTAAAAGATGAAAAGATACCGGTGTATGGAACTGGAGAAAATGTTAGAGATTGGATTCATGTAATAGATCATAATATAGGGGTTGATTTAATTGTTAGAAATGGTAAGAGTGGAGAGGTATATAATCTTGGTGGGCACTCTGAGCGAACTAACTTAGAAATAGTTAAAATAATATTAAAGCAACTAGGTAAGAGCGAAGACTTAATAGAGTTTGTTACAGATAGAAAAGGACATGATTTAAGATATGCCATAGATTCTAGTAAAGTAGAGAAAGAACTAGGATGGGAGAGAACTTATACTTTTGAAAAAGGTATAAAAGAAACAATTGACTGGTATTTAAATAATGAAGAATGGTTAAATGCTATTAAAGACGGTAGCTATAAAAATAGTTATAAAGATTAAAAACTAAAACTATTTGCAAATAATACTTGTAAATAGTTTTTTCTCTGTTATATAATGAAGAAGAATTATTAAAAAGGTAGTGAGTGATATGGCTAAGAAAAAGAAAAATAAGAGTACTAATAAGACTAATACTAGAACAATTACAAAGAAGGAAATAAATAAATTACTAGAAGATAATAATCTTATAGATAAGAATAATGATGAAGAGGAAAAAGAAGAAATACAAAAAAGAATAAAGAGAAATGAATCTCTTTATACTGATGAAGTAGAAATAGTTGAAACTAATGAAAAAGAAGATATTATAGACAAAGATGTAGTAAAAGAAATAGAAGAGGAAGAAGCTTTAAATGAAAAACTTGAAGAAGAGATAAAGGAAGACTTATCAGAAACTAAACAACAGAAGTTTAATTTTGAAGATAATCAAGTAGAAGATGAAATGGATATGAGCTTTCTAACCAAGAAACCTAGAAAGAAAAATACTAATATAGTAGAAAAGACAGTATATTCTAAATCTTTAGTAATAGTTATTATTATTCTTGTAGTTTGTTTTTTAGGATTTATTATTTTTCATTATACTACTTTTAATCATCATAAAGTAAAAGTAGTTACTAAAATAAAAGAAGTGGAAAAAGTACCTGATAATTATTTATTCTTAGGAGACTCTATCACTGACTTTTATGACCTTGATAAGTATTATAAAGACTTACCAGTAGTTAATAGTGGAATAAGTGGTAATACAACAGATGATATACTAAAAGATATGAAAAAAAGGGTTTATCAATATAATCCTAGTAAAGTATTTCTATTAATTGGTACTAATGATTTAGATTTAAAACATAGTAAAGAAGATGTTATTGGAAATATAGAAAAAATATTAGAAGAAATAAAAAGCAATAGACCAAAAGCGGAACTTTATTTAGAAAGTATTTATCCTGTTAATCATGATATAAGAAGAAATAATGCTGGAAATAGAGAAAACAGCGATATAAAAGAAATAAATGAAGAGTTAGAAGATTATTGTGAAGATAATGATATAACTTATATAGATATGTATGATTTATTAAAAGATGAAGAAGGTAATTTAAAAGAAGAATACACTAAGGATGGTTTGCATTTATCTGATAAAGGCTATGAAGTAGTTACAAAGGAAATTAAGCAAATAATTAGCTAATATTCCTTTTTTTATTGAAATTTTATCTCTACTTATGTTATATTCTTATTGTAGGGTGGGGGTCAAAATAAATGAGACAGACTGTAAGTGATGATGTACGTCAATCAAATTTTGAATTAATGAGAATAGTATCTATGTTGTTAATAGTAGCCTATCATTTTGCTTATAATACATCACTTTTACAAACAACGTCTGGATTTATTCACTTTGTAATACTTGTTTTTATGTATTTTACAATTATTCATGTTAACTCTTTTATTGTTTTAATGGGTTATTTTCAGTGTGACAAAAAATTTAAAATAAATAGGTTGATTTCTATGAATAACAGTGGTTGGTTTTATAAAGTATTATTTTTAATTATATTTTTGTTAATAGGAATTAAAATAGAAACTTTAGAAATTGTTCAATTAATATTACCAATAACCTTATTTAATCAATATTGGTATTTGGCAATATACTTACTATTATGTTGTTGTAGTCCTTTTTTGAATTTTTTGATTAATAATATGACTAAGAAACAATTTCATAGATTATTACTTTCATTGTTTTTAATAGGCTCTATAGTGCCTTTCTTTACGGGACAACTAGCATTTAATAATAATAAAGGTTTTTCTTTGTTAACTTTTTGTCTATTATACTGTTTTGGAGCATATTTAAAAAAGTTTCCTATTAAGAAAAATTATTTTTTTAAAGTATTTTCCGTTAACGCTAGAAGATTGATTTTTATTTTTGTATTCATTTTATGTGTTTTTCTTAATGCCTTACTACATTATCATGGTGAAGAATTATTGATATCGGAACATAGTATTTTAAAAGAGATTGGTAGATTGTTAACAGCCTTACCAGACTATGATAGTCCTATTATAATAATTCAAACTTTAGTATATTTTCTTTTATTTGAATCGTTTAGTTTAAAAAGTAAGTTTATAAATAAGGTTGCTTCTTGTTCATTTGGCGTCTATTTGATTCATGATAATATTTTGGTACGGAGATATTTATATAAGTTTTTCTTTATAGGAAATTATAGTCCAACTTTTATACAGATATTTGTTAGAATAACACTAGCAACTATAATAGTTTTTAGTATATGTATAATTATAGAAATGTTTAGAAAAACACTGTTTTCGTATATTAAAAATAGAAAAATATCAAAGAAAATTAATAGCAAAATTAAAGAATACTTTTATTCAATAAGAGTTGATACTAGTACTTAACAAATATAATAATTTAGAAATAAATGTTTTTCACTTAACTAGTGAATACGTATGGTATAATAAATTAGATGGGGTGATACAATGAAAAAAAAGTTGCTTTTTGTTTTTTTCTTATTATTGATGGGTGTATTTATTAATGTTAAAGCTTTTAATAATACATTATTAAATGTTGACTTTCCAAGAAGTAGTAGTAATGTCAATAATGAATTATTAGTTCAAGGATGGGTAATGAGTGAGACTGATAATAATATTTCTATAAGTATAGATGGAAAACCAATAACTTCCTTAATTAATCGTAATGAAAGAGAAGATGTTTTAGCAGCTGTTACTGGTTATGGTGGTGATAGGAATAAAACACCTGGTTTTCAAAGTTTTATAGATATTAGTAATTACGATTATGGAAAGCATTCTCTTAAAATAGAAGCATTAGATTCTAATAATAGATTACTAGCAAGTGAGCAAAGAGAATTTACTATCAAGGCTCCAGCAACATTATTAAATGTGGATTTTCCAAGAAATAGGAGTAATGTCAATAATGAATTATTAGTTCAAGGCTGGGTAATGAGTGAATTAGATGATTTTGATGTACAAGTCTTTTTGGATAATAAGAAATTAGATATTCCTGTTTCAAGATATTTAAGAAGCGATGTTATATCAGCAGTCAAGAATTATGGGGAAAATAATACTAATCCTGGGTTTACAACACTTGTCAATACAGAAAATGTAGAAGATGGTAAGCATACGCTAAGTATAAAAGTAGTTAATAAAGATAAAATTGTAGAAGAGAAAAATATAAATATAAAGATAAAAAAATATATTTCCTTTTTAAATGTTGATTTTCCTGTTCAAGATAGAAATGAATATTCCAGTTTGTTTGTTCAAGGATGGGTAATGAGTGATGATCAAAAAGGAAAATTAAAATTCTTTATTGATGGGGTAGAAGTAACAGCAGATGTTTTAAGATATGCAAGAGATGATGTAGTTAATAGTATTAACGGTTATGGAGGTGCTATTAACACTAATCCTGGTTTTACAACTGTTATTGATTTATCACCATATTCATATGGTATACATGTGTTAAAAACTCTATATTATAATAGAAATGATGAAGTTATTGCTACTTCTTCAAAGGAATTTAAGATAATAAAACCAAAAACTATTGTTAATTTAGATTTTCCTAGTAATAATCAAACTGTATCAAGTGCTGTTTATCTAAATGGTTGGATGATGAGTGAAGATAAAAGGACAAACTTAGAGATATTGGTAGATGGTGAGAAAGTTGACTCTTCAATAGAGAGAGTAGCAAGAGATGATGTTTTAAAAGCAATTAAAGGATATGGTGATAAGGAAGAAAATGAATTACCTGGTTTTTTAACTAAACTTGATTTAAGTAATCTATATGATGGTAAACATACTATAACAATAAGGGCATTAGATTGTCATGGAACAGTAGTTAATGAAACTAAAAGAGAAATACTTTTAAAAAAGTATGAGACTAATTTAGATATTTTAACTCCAAATGATGGTGATACATCAAAACTATCTATGACTATAACAGGTAAGGTAAATACTACTGCTTTAAATAGTGAAATGGAGTTTTATATTGATAATAATAAAGTTAGTCCTACTTTATCTATGATAGATAATTCATTTAAAGCAAATATTGATACCAGTAATTTAGCTGATGGGACTCATTTATTAAAAATTAAACTGCGAACAAGTCACCTTAATGAGATAATTTTTGAGGCAACAAGAAAGTTTAATATAAAAAAATATGATGGAATTATTACTCTTGATTTTCCTAGTAGTGGCTCATTAAATAAAGATAATGATGTTTTTGTTAGAGGCTGGGTAATGAGTGAAGATGTTAATAGTAAAGTAAAAGTCTTTTATGATGATAATGAAATAACTGATGTTATAAGAACTAATAGGGAAGATGTTTTAGATATAATAACAGCGTATGGTGGAAGAGAAACTAATAAAACTCCTGGTTTTCAAACAACAATAGATAGTAAGCTATTAACAACTGGTTATCATACTATTACCATAAATTTATATAATTCAGTTGATGAAATTATTAAAACATATAACAAGAAAGTTTATATATATGATAAAATGAAACTAGGGATTGATGTTTCTCAATATAATGGTAATATAGATTGGACCTCAGTAAAGTATAGTGGCATGGTTGATTTTGCTTTTGTAAGACTTGGTTTTAGAGGCTATGCTCCTACTGGTAAGATGGTTACTGATACTAAATTTGTTAGTAATGCTACTTCTTCTATTAATAATGGTATTAATACGGGCGTTTACTTCTTTAGTCAAGCAACTTCTTATGAAGAAGGACAAGCAGAAGCTAATTATGTTCGAGAAATTTTAGCTCTAAATCCTGTTGTTTCATCTAACTTAAAATTACCGATTGCTCTTGATGTTGAGTATTCTACTGAGCCATCGCATAATGGAAGGGCTGATAATATTTCTACTTCTTCAAGAACTGCTGCTATCAGAGGTTTTGTTGAAACTATAGAGAAGTATGGCTTTTCATCTGTTATTTATATTAATAAAGATTTTCTTTATAATAAAGTTGATATAAAGCAAATTGGTAATTGTGATATTTGGTTAGCTCATTGGACTTATGATTACAATGATAAAAGTGATTATGCTGGTGCATATAAATACTGGCAGTATAGTAATAAGGGAAGTGTTTCTGGAATTATAGGTAGTGTTGACTTAGATATTCTTTATGAATAAAATTGTTTATAAATGATATTAAATGTTATAATAATAAAGAAAGTGAGGGAGGAATTATTCCTAATCTATTATGGAGAAGAAAAAAAATTATTCAATAAAAATTGAAAATGTGACTAAAAAATTTAAAATATATTCTGATAAACCAAATACTTTAAAGGAAAGAATTGTGTTTTTTAAGAAAAATAATGTTGAACATAGAACAGTATTAGAAGATATTAATTTAACAATCAAGAAAGGCGAAACAGTTGCTCTTATAGGAGTTAACGGCAGTGGAAAAAGTACATTATTAAAATTAATGACTAAAATTATTTACCCAACTACTGGTAAAATAACAACTGTAGGTAAACTTACATCATTATTGGAATTAGGAGCTGGCTTTCATGATGATTTTACGGGCAGAGAAAATATATATTTTAATGCTGCTATATTTGGTTTAACTAAAGAAGAAATAGATGCTAAAGTAGATGATATTATTGCTTTTTCAGAACTAGAAGAATTTATTGATAATCCAATAAGAACCTATTCATCTGGGATGTATATGCGTCTTGCTTTTTCTGTAGCTATTAATGTTAATGCTGATATATTATTGATAGATGAAATACTAGCAGTTGGTGATCAACATTTTCAGGAAAAATGCTATCAAAAGTTAAATGAGTTAAAAGAAAGTGATAGGACAATTGTTATTGTCAGTCATAGTTTGGATGCCTTGAAAAAGTTGTGTACTAGGGCTATTTGGATACATGATGGTCATATAAGAGAAGATGGAAATGTTACTAAAGTAATTGATCATTATTTGAAAGAATGTGAGTGAGGTACAAAATGCAATTAATTAACAATTTATATAATTATCGTGAGTTACTAAAGAGTAATGTTAAGAAGGAAATTAGAGGAAAATATAAAGGTTCAATTTTGGGAATACTTTGGTCATTTGTAAATCCTTTATTAATGGTTTTAGTGTATGCTATAGTATTTCCATATATTATGCGTGTTAAAACAGACAATTATCTTGTCTATTTGATTACTGCTATTATTCCATGGAATTATTTTACGACAGCTATTAATCAAGGGATGATTACAGTAAGAATGAATGCTGGTATTATTAAGAAGGTTTATTTTCCAAGAGAAATTTTACCTATATCAGTTGTAACTAGTGGATTAGTTAACTTTTTCATAAGCTGCATTATTATTTTGATTTTTTGTATATTTAGTGGAGTAGGTTTAAGTTTTCATTTATTGTTATTACCATTTATTGCACTTATTCAATTCTTTTTAACTCTTGGAATAGTATTTGCTTTGAGTGCAATTAATATTTATATAAAAGATACAGAGTATATTATTCAGTTCTTTTTGAATATGTTATTTTATGCTACTCCAATTTTATACCCAGCTACTATGTTTCCTAAAGCAATTCGTTGGGTTTTATATATCAATCCAATGTCACAATTGATAGATGCTTATCGAAATATATTTTTATATCATGAAATGCCTAATGGTTTAGGAATAGTATATATTATTATTGTGACAACAATAATTTTTGGAATAGGACTTGCTATATTTAGAAAACTAGAAAAAGGCTTTGCAGAGGAGATTTAATCATGAAGAAAAAAGAGTTGTTTGTAGTAGAAGAACAAAAAGTTTGCGGAATCAACAAGCCCCAAGTAATTTTGAAGATTAAGGGTGATTCAACTAACTATGATTTTAAAGTAACTGTAGATGGAAAAGATACTAAATATGATATTTTTTCTATAGATAGTGAAACATTTGTGTTTAACATTAATGTCGAAAAAGATAGTAAAATGATAGAAGTGTATGCCATAAGAGGTAAAAAGAATATACTAATTGTTTCAATTGAAAATAAATTAATTCTAAGACTAAAGGAGAAACTATTAGAAATTATTAGAAGATTTGTTGCCAAATTTAAACTAATAATGCACGTTTTATATAAAGGAATTAAATTTTTATGGAGAGAATATCACTTTCTAGTACCACCTAGTATGTGGAAAAAGTACTTTAAAGACTTTAAATGCCGTATTAATGGTACTACTGATAGATTTTATAATCCCTTTTATGTTTCTGAGTATAATAAGTGGTTGAGAGAAAACACTAAAGAAACTGAATATAAAGAATTAAAATATCAACCTAAGATTTCTATTTTAATTCCCGTATATAATATTGAAAGACGCTATTTAGCTGCTTGTCTTGATTCTATACTCAGTCAAACTTATGCTAACTATGAAGTATGTTTAGTTGATGATCATTCAACACTTGAAGAAACTAAAAGTACGCTTACTGAATATAAAAATAAGGATGAAAGAATTAAAGTAAAATATAGAAGTGAAAATGGACATATATCTAAGACAACTAATGATGCTTTAAAAATGGCTACTGGTGATTTTGTAGCTTTAATGGATGATGATGATTTGTTAACACCAGATGCTTTATATAAAGTTGTAAGTGTATTAAATAAAAATAAAAATTTAGATTTGATATATAGTGATGAGGATAAATTAAATCCTAAAGGCCTTTATTGTGATCCAAACTTTAAACCTGATTTTTCTCCTGATACTTTATTAAGTTTAAATTATATTTGTCATCTTGTAGTATTAAGACGTAAAATAGTAGAAGAAGTTGGAGGTTTTACTGTTGGTTTAGAAGGTGCTCAAGATCATGATTTACTTTTAAAAGTTACAGAAAAGACAAATAAAATTTATCATATACCAGAAATATTATATCATTGGCGAATGATAGAAGGATCTACTTCTATGACAATTAGTAATAAGAGTTATGCTACTGATAAGGGTAAACTTGCCATTGAAAATGCTCTTGCTAGGAGAAACATTAAGGGAACAGTTGAAAAGGATGAACTTAGTACTTATTATAGAGTATATTATACTTATGAAAAAGAACCTAAAATTTCTATTATTATTCCAACAAGAGATTATGTAGATATATTAAAAACTTGTATTGATTCCATTTATGAAAAAACTAATTATAAAAATTATGAAATAATAATTGCTAATAATGATAGTAAAGAGAAAAAGACATTGGATTTCTTTGATGAATATAAGAAGAAATATAAAAATTTTAAAGTAGTTGATTGTATTATGGAGTTTAACTATTCTAGAATAAATAATATAGCTGTTGAAAAAGCAACAGGTGAGTATATTGTATTATTAAACAATGATACGGAAGTTATTACTGGAGATTGGTTAAAAATAATGGTAGGTTATGCTATGCAAAAACACATTGGGGCAGTAGGACCAAAACTATTATATCCAGATGAAACTGTTCAACACGGTGGAGTTATTTTAGGCTTAGGTGGAGTAGCTTCTCATGCTTATATTGGTGCAACACGTGATGACTTTGGAATGTATGGTAGATTAAGAGTACCTTATAACTATAGTGCTTGTACAGCAGCTTGCCTAATGATTAAAAAAACAAAGTTTTTAGAAGTAGGTGGCTTGGAAGAAAATTTAAAAGTTGCTTATAATGATATAGATTTTAATATCAAACTTTTGGAAAAGGGTTATTATAATGTATTCTTACCAAATGTAGAGTTATTACATTATGAATCAAAATCTAGAGGATTAGATACAACTAGTGAAAAGTATAAAAGATTTCAATTAGAAGAAAAATATATGTATGATAAATGGAAGAATAAGTTGACAGAAGATAGATTTTATAATCCTAATTTTAGTAAAAAAGGTTGGTTTATGCTTGATAAAGCTGATAAGAAAAAGAAACAATAGGTGTTAAATATGAAAAAAGAACAAATAGAGAGAATATATATAATTATTTTACAATTATTACTAGCTTACTTAGGATCAGTTTATATTGTAAATGATAATATAAATATAGTAACAATATTTAAAACAGACTTTTTCCTCTTTTTACTACTTTTTATTTTCTTTTTCTTTATATCTTCTCACTTTATGTTTCGGATAAAAGATATATATAATTTTTTATGTAAGAAAAGATATTTAGTCGCTTTCTTGCTTTTTCTAATACTAGTATTAGGTAAATTTAATGGAAGTAGTTATGGTATGTGGGAAAACTATATTGAACCAAATTATAAAGTTAATTCTTTTACTCCATTAATTGGAGATGCTAGGGCTATTAGAAGTGATGAATGGTTAGTTAACTCTTCTTATGTTTTATCTCAAACAACGACTGGTTATAATTATTTTAATCCGGTTATGCGTGGAACTGCAACTGACGTTTTTGCTACTATTCCTGTTCCAGTTAAAAATATTTTATGCATTGGTAAACCGTTTTTACTAGGATACTTGTTCTTTGGTCGTGACTATGGTATGTCTATTTATTGGTATGGAAGATTAATTGCTTTGTTTTTAGTAAGTTTTGAATTACTTATGATTATTACTAGGAAAAATAAAAAGGCATCTTTACTTGGAACTATGTTAATAACATTTTCTGCACCTGTATTTTGGTGGTATTCAGCACAATTAGTAGAAATGTTAATTAGTGGTGGTTTGTGTATTATTCTTTTCTATAATTTTTTGAAAACAGATTCATTAAAAAAGAAGGTATTCTATTCTTTACTACTCATACCAGCATTCTTTAGCTACGTAGTAACATTATATCCAGCTTGGTTAGTTCCACTTAGTTATTTTTATCTAATACTTGCTGTTTATTTCTTTATTACTTTTAAGGATAAGCATAAATATAAAATAAAGAAACTATGGCCACTTTTTATTACAATTGGTGGCATAATATTATTGTTTGCTTATTTCTTTTTCCTAAGTAAAGACACATTTAAACAATTAATGTCAACAGTATATCCAGGAGCTAGATTTATTGTAGGAGGTAAGTCATTTGAAAACTTTTTAACTTATTCGGCATCAATTTATTTTCCATATTTTGATGTAGGTAATCCTTGTGAATATAGTACATTTTATTCAATGTTTCCTTTTTCAATAATTATTGGTGCATACTATATCTTTAAAAATAGGAAAAATTTAAAGAATGAAATTTTGATTATTTCAATATTTTCTTTAATAGTTATTTATCTATTATTTTCATTTGTTTCTTTTCCTAAAATATTAGCAAAAATAACTTTACTATATATGACTCCTGTAGAAAGACTTACCGTTATTATCTCTTATTTGTGTGTTATTCTAATGGCTTTGTTGTATGGTAAAATAAAACTTAATACTAAAAAAGAAAAGATTTCCTTTACTATAGTTGCTATAGTCAGTAGTTTATTTAGTTGTATCATTGCTAAATATATGTTACCAAATAATTATTTATCTATTAATAAATTAATAGTTTCTTTTGTTATTTTAACATTGATTAGTATATTATGGGTAATAAAGAATAAAAAGACAACAGTTATGCTCTTAGTAGTTGTAGCTTTGGTAACTGTATTTTCAACTGTATCAGTTAATCCTTTAATGAAAGGGTTTTCAGGAGTTTATAAAAAGCCTATTTCAAAAGAATTAAAGAAATATAAAACTGAAGATGCTAATTGGGTATCACTTGATTCGTTTCTTATTGCTAATTATTTAGGAACACAAGGACTTAAAGTATTAAATAGTACAAATTTGTATCCTAATATTAATTTATGGAAAAAGATAGATAAGGAAAAAAAATATAATAAAGTTTATAATAGATATGCCCATATTGATATGGAACTAGATAATAATAATACTAAATTTGAACTTATATCATCTGATCACTTTAAATTAAAAATAACTCCAGAAGATTTATGCAAGTTAAAAGTTAATTATGCAACTTCATTAAAATCATTGGATGAATACAATAATAGTAATGTAACTTTTACTTCTAAATATCATAAAGATAATATTTATATATATAAAGTTAATTGTATAGGAGAGTAGTAGATATGAAAGAAAGAATATTATTAATTATTCCAGCTTATAACGAAGAAGAAAATATTTTAAAGACTTGTAGAGAAATAGATGAGTTTAATAAAAAAAATAAAAGAAAGTATGACTATGTAGTAATAAATGATGGTAGTCGTGATAAAACAAGTATTATCCTTGATAAAAATAACATTAATCATGTTGATTTAATACATAATTTAGGAATAGGTGGAGCAGTACAGACTGGTTATAAGTATGCTTATTACAATAATTATGATATAGCTATTCAGTATGATGGTGATGGTCAACATGATGTTAGTTATGTTAATAATATAATTGAACCAATTATCAAAGGAAAAGCTGATTTTGTAATAGGAAGTAGGTTTGTAGGTAATATTAGTAAGTTTAAGACTACTGGAGCTAGAAGAGCTGGTATTAAAGTTATTTCCTTCTTTATAAAACTAGTATCTGGAATAAAGGTTTACGATACGACTAGTGGCTTTCGAGCTTGTAATAAAGAAATAATTAGCTATTTTGCTAATAACTATCCTTTAGAATATCCGGAACCAATAACAACAGTAGAACTTGCTAAGAAGAATTATAGAATAGAAGAAGTAGCAGTTAATATGCGAGAGAGAACTGGTGGTAAGTCATCAATTCATACATGGAAAAATATTTACTATATGTTAAATGTTTGTCTTTCAATTATAATTGCTGGAATTAGGAGGTATTAATATGTCAAAGAGTTTAATATTAACGGTTTTGTTATTTGCCTTTATCCTTCTATTTAGTGTTATTCATTTACTTAGAAAGGGTAGAATTCCAGTAAAGTATGCTCTTGTTTGGATATTATCATCTATTGTAGTAGTAATAGTATCTTGTATTCCTAACTTGATGGTATCACTTGCTAAGTTTTTAGGATTTGAATTACTATCTAATATGGTACTTTGTATTTTTATTGGTTTACTACTATTTTTAACCTTAATACTTACTGTTATGATGGCTGGTCAAAAGAAAAAAACAACCTTATTAATTCAAGAGTTATCACTATTAAAAAAAGAAGTGGAGGATAAATGATGAAATATATATTAACATCAATTTATATACTTTTAACTACTGGTGGTCTATATTGTTTTAAATTAGGAGGAGATTCCTTATCATTATCATTAAAAGGAGGGATTTCTTTTAAAGTAGGCTTCATTACTTTTCTTGGTTTACTTTTTTATATTAGTAGTTTCTTACTATGGCAAAAACTATTAGCAACATATGACTTAAGTTATATTGTTCCACTTACTACAGGTATTGTACAGGTAATAGTACTTATAATGGGTTACTTTATTTTTAAAGAGAATGTATCACTTGTTAATTTGGGGGGCATTATATTAGTGATTATAGGAATAGTTTTGATTTCTATAAAACGTTAGAAAGGAATAGTTGATATGTATTTAATTTATAGTCTACTTTTAGTTTTGTCTTTATCATACTTTGTGAAGGTTAAATTTAAGATTAATGATTATTATATTCCACTTATTGTGCTATCTTCAGTAGGAATAATTTTATTTCTATTTGGTTTAGTAGATCAGATGAAATTAGGATATTATATAATAATTTTACTTGGAATTTTTAGCTTCTTTTATTTAATATATCTACTTCTAAAAAGAAAACTGGCAGTTAAAGATTTAGTTTCCTTACCAATTTTCTTTTTTGTCATTTTAGAAGTAATTTTATATGCCTTGTTAATTAATACTCATTATAGTAATTGGGATGAATTTGCTCATTGGGGACCAAACTTAAAAGCAATGGTACATTATGATTTACTATGGGCTAATAAAGTTTGGACAGGTAATCATATTTCTTATCCACCGTTTGTAGGGATAATTGAGTATTTCTTTTGTAAATTAAATGGAGGTTTTAGTGAAAGTGTATCCTATTTTGGGATAAACTCATTAATAATTTCAGCTTTACTACCAATATTAGCAAGTATAAAAAAATCTAAATCAATTATTATAAAAGGGCTAGTAAGTTATTTTATAATTTATATTTTAATGAATGTCTTTGGTTTTTCTATAGCTAGTATCTATATAGACTTTATTTTAGGGGTTTTCTTCTTTATTGGTATTTATATAGCAAGTTTGAAGGAAAGTAAGGAACAGAAAATATTACTTCCTATAATTTTATTTTGTTTACCTATCATTAAAGATACTGGTCTTATTTTCTCTGCTATTATTTTACTTCAACTAGGTATAAAGAGAGTTGTATATAAAATAATAGAAAAGAAAAAGATAGATAAAAAGATACTCTTAAATCTACTATACTTAATATTATTATTAGTAGTAACTTTTAGTGGTTATGGTTTATGGAAAGCATATTGTAGTAAAAATGGAGTTCATGTTGATTTTCAGCATGATGCTAATAACATAGAAACATTAAATATCAAAGACTATTTAAAATCTATTACTTATGTTAAAGCTCCAACTGGTAAATTAAAAGATATTACGACAACATTTTATAATGCATTAAATGATGATGGTAGTGGTGTTATAGTAAAAGGACTTGTTAGAAGTGCTATTGGTTTGTTAGTTATTTTCTTAATAATTATGTTAATAGAGTATAATAAAGCCAAAACTAAAGAAGAAAAGAGAAGAATAATATCAGTCATGTTATCATATTCTGTTGGCTTTATTATATATGCTTTATTTATGTTATGTATCTATTTATTTGCTTTACCAGAACATGAAGGAAGACGTCTTGCAAGTTATTCAAGATACATGTCAACTTATTTTATTGCTGGCTTTATTTTTATACTAGCTTACTTAATAGAAAAGAAGAATAAAAATTTAATTATCATTTTCATGCTAGTAGCATTTTTATCAACTAATGTGATAAGTTATTTAAATCCAGTTCCTAATAAACAAGTAATCATTTCTGATGAGATAGTTCAAACAGGTAAATTTTTACAAACAAAAATTAAAGATAGTGAAAGAGTGTATGTAATTTATCAGAATACAGATGGATATGAATTTAATCTTTTAAGATTTCAGATAGCACCAATTAGAACAAATCTGTTGTGGGAATGGAGTCTTGGTAAACCATACAGTGAAACTGACTATTTTACTTATAATATTAGTAAAGATTATTGGGAGAAAAAACTAATAAAGGAGGGCTATGATTATGTTTATTTTGCTAAAGTAGATAATCAGTTTGTAGACAAATATGGTTCCTTATTTAATGGTAAAACACCAAAAGAGTTACAAAATTCATTATATAAAGTGAAAAAAAGTAAAAATCATGTTATATTTAAGTATATAGATAAGGTAGAGGTGAAAAAATGAAATATGATGTAATAGTAGTAGGAGCAGGTTTTGCTGGAAGTGTAATGGCAAGATGCTTTGCTGAAGATGAAAAAAAAGTATTAGTAATTGATAAGCGTAACCATATAGGTGGTAATATGCATGAAAATATAAGGGATAATGGGGTAAGAGTTCATACTTATGGACCACATATCTTTCATACTAATGATAAAGAAGTATTTGACTACTTAAAAAGATTTAGTGGTTTTTACTTTTATGAACATAGAGTTATTGGATTAATAGATGGTAAGTATGTACCTATTCCTTTTAATTTTAAATCTTTAGAAATATTATTTGAGGAAGAGAAAAGTAATATAATAAAAGAAAAATTATTAGCAAGTTACCCTGATACTAAAAAAGTTTCTATCCTAGATTTGTTAGATAGTAAAGATGAAGTGATTAAAGAATTTGGGGAATATGTCTATGATAAAGTATTTGTTCATTATACAGCAAAACAGTGGAATATTCCAATTGAACAAGTAGATACTTCAGTAATTAATAGAGTACCAGTAATACTTGGTTATGATGATAGATATTTTCAAGATAAATATCAGTTTATGCCTAAGAATGGTTATAATGAAATATTTGAAAATATGTTAAGTCATAAAAATATTGATATAGAACTTCAAAAAGATGCTAAGGATTTATTAGAGATAAAAAACAATAAAATATATGTTGATGGTTTAGAATATAAGGGTGAGGTTATCTATAGTGGAGCACTTGATGAATTATTAAGCTATCAATATGGAGCTTTACCATATCGTTCTCTAAATTTAGAGTTTACAGATTATAAAGAAAATTACTACCAACCTAGTAGTGTTGTAAATTATCCTAATGATGAGAAGTTTACAAGAATTACAGAGTTTAAGTATTTATCTAATCAAATAGTAAAAGATAATACTACTATATTAAGAGAATATCCACTTACTTATGATTATAAGAATAGTAAACATATTCCATATTATGCTATTTTAAATGATGAGAATAAAAAGCTTTATGAAAAATATTATAGTCTAGTTAAAGATATTAAAAACTTTCATTTATGTGGTCGTTTAGCAGAGTATAAATATTATAATATGGATGCAGTTATAAAAAGAGCATTAGAATTATATAGAGAAATTAAAGGAGAATAGCAGTATGGCAAAAAAGAAATTAAGTATTATAGTACCATGTTATAAAGTAGAAAAGTATTTACCAAGATGTCTTGATTCATTAGTTAATCAAACACTTGAAGATATTGAAGTAATTTGTATTAATGATGGTTCCCCAGATAACTGTTTAAATATATTAAAAGACTATCAAAAGAAATATAAAGATAAAATAGTTATTATTGATAAGAAAAATGAGGGCGTTTGGCGAGGTAGAAAAGATGGTATTAAGAAAGCAACAGGTGAATTTATTGGCTTTGTTGATAGTGATGATTATGTTGATGTAACTTTTGCTGAGAAACTATATAATAAGGCTAAAAAGGAAAAAGCTGATATAGCTGTTTGTGGTTTTGATCGAATTGATTTGGATACTTCAAAACGTTTCTCAAGAGAAATGTGCAAGAGTGAAGATAAGGTAATTGATATATTAAAAGATCCAGGACCATTACTAGAAATGAATGGGGCACCTTGGAATAAAATTTATAAAGCTAACTTATTAAAGGAACAAGCTGATCTAGAACATCCTCCAAGAATCTTAGATGATATGATGTTTTTACTTCTTATTTATATAAATGCTAAGAAAGTAGTATTTGTAAATGAAAGCTTAGTTTTCTATATGGTAAGACAAGGATCAATTATAACATCTATTAAGAAAGAGCAAGTAGAGTCAACTTATCAAGCTATGGTTGAAGTAAGAAGAGTCTATGAAAATAGTGAAAATAGAGTAAGAATGTTACCTTTATTAGATGCTATGGCTTTTCTTCATTTAGGAGTTTCACTAATGTTTAGATTATCTTATGATAAGAATTGTAATTTAGCTTTAGCAGTTAAGGAAAACAGTGAATTTCTAGATAATTACTTTCCAACTTGGCGTTATACTAAGTTTGTAAAACTAGGTTATGTAGTAAAGAATCATGTTAATTTTAAATTATGGATTATAAAAGTAGTATATAAATTACATTTATTTAGAGCCTTTTTAGCTGTATATCGTTTTATGATAGATAAGATGCATGTAGATATTAAATGGTAAATAAATGGAGACTTTATGATAAAAAAGTTGGAACTATTTCTAATAATTATTTGTTATTATGTAGCATTATTACCTATTTATATAAAATATATTCAAAAAACAGCAGTTATTATTTTAGGTGTTTTAGGAACATTAGTTTTGTTGTTTGATTTCTTTTATCCTAAAAAAACGAAAAAAATATGTAATTTTATTTTAGATAAAAGATATTTTATAGCTACTTTAGTTTTCATTATTTGTTTACTTTTTAAGTTACATATGTCATCTATTGGTTGTTATCACTATTTGTTTAAAAATCAGTCTGCAAAAGTTGAAACCACTACCATATTAGGTATGAGTAGAAGTATTCGTTCTGATGAGTATATGGTTCATACTCCATATTATTTTTCACAGTATTATAATGATTATAAAAAAATTAGTAAACAAATGAGTCTATCAGGTCAAGATATGATTATTGGTTATAATTCTCCAGTTAAAGATATTAGTTTGTTAGCTAAACCATTAACATGGGGTTATGTTTTATTAGGAAATGAATATGGCTTATCTTGGTATTTTTCTTTGAAAATAATATTATTAATTTTAATTTCTTATGAGTTTGTAATGATATTAACTAAAAATAATAAGAAAGTATCTGTTATGGGAGCACTTTTGATTGCTTATTCTCCTGCTATTCAGTGGTGGTTAGTTCCACATATGGCAGATGTGTTTTTGTGGAGTATGACGCTATGTGTAATTGCTTATCATTTCTTTACAACTAATAAAAGATGGTTAAAAAATTTATTAACAATCTTGGCACCTTTAGTTTTATCAGTCTTTGTCTTAGCTTTATTTCCATCTTGTCAAATTCCTCTTGGAATTATTGCTCTTTGTTTATTTATAGGAGCACTTGTTAGGGATAGGAAACAAATATCTTTTGAGAAAAGGGATGTTTTTAGAATTATATATGTTGTAGTTATTTCTACTATAATTTTAACCTATAGTTTGTTAACGTCTTTAGATGCTATTAAGTTATTATATAATACTGTTTATCCTGGAAAAAGAATTTCATTGGGAGGAAATTACACTTTTAGAAGTTTATTTACTAATCTAACAACCTTATTCTTACCTTATAAAGAAAGTAACGTTTTAAATAATTGTGAAGTAAGTGATTTTATTCATATTGTTGTACCATGTATTATTATCTTTCCTTTACTATATAAAAAGCTAAAAGAAAAGAAAGAATCAAATCTAATAATAGGAATAATTATTTTTACAGCCCTAGTTATTGAAATGATTTTTATGTTTATTGGTTTTAATGAATTATTGGCTAAGTTAACTTTATTTTCTTATATAAACAGAATGGAATTAATATATGGATTTACAGCAACTTTATTTTCTCTATGGACTATTGCAGTTTTATGGAAATATAAATCTATTTTATCAATGAAAGTTAAAATTATTTCTATATTAATTTTTATAGTAGGTTACACTTTAACTATTACAAAACAAAATGTGGAATATTTACCAGTTTATATATACTTGATTGAGATATTAGCTTTTTCTGTTTTTGTTTTTTTGATTTACCAAGGAAAACAAAAAAATTCTATCATAATGCTATTTTTAATTTTATTGGTATCATCATTTACAATTAATCCAATAGCTTATGGTACTTCATCTATCACTGATTATAAATTAATACCTGCAATAAAAAAGACAATTATTAAAAATAAAGAGTATGTTTTAGCAACTAACTCTTTACAGATGCAATCGTTATTACTTGCAAACGGGATAAAAACTATTAATGCTGTTAATTTCTATCCAGATTTAAAAAAATGGAATTTAATTGACTCTAAAGGAAAATATACTGATGTTTATAATAGGTATTATCATACGGAAGTAAGACTTACAAATGAAAAAACAAGCTTTGATTTAAAACAAGCTGACATGTTTATTTTGAATCTTAATGTTTCTGATATTAAAAAGTGGCCTGTTAGAACTATAGTTTCTCCGGTATCATATGATAGATTATTTGACCAAACTAATATTAAATTTAAAAAAAATAAAAGCATGGGTTACTATGTATATGTATTAGAGTAGTGAAAGATTAAGATAAATATAAATATTAGAAGATTATTAAAATATGTGCTATAATTTAAGTGTAAATTTTATATATAGGAGTTTGTTATGAAAAAAAATAAGAAAATTGCTGTTTTGATTCCTTGTTACAATGAATCAAAAACAATCAAAAAAGTAGTAGAAGATTACAAGAAGGCTTTACCAGAAGCAGATATTTATGTTTATGATAATAATTCAAATGATCATACCGATGAGATAGCAAGAAAAGCAGGGGCAATAGTAAAATATGAATATCGTCAAGGAAAAGGTAATGTTATTAGAAGTATGTTTAAAGATATAGATGCTGACTGTTACCTAATGATTGATGGTGATGATACATATCCTGCTGAAAATGCGAAAGAAATGTGTGACTTAATTCTTGAGAAAAAAGCTGATATGGTAATTGGTGATAGATTATCATCAACCTATTTTACAGAAAATAAAAGACCATTCCATAACTTTGGTAATAGACTAGTAAGAGGATTAATTAACTTTCTGTTTGAAAGTGATGTCAGGGATATTATGACAGGATATCGTGCTTTTAGTTATGAGTTTGTAAAGACTTTTCCAGTTTTATCTAAAGGATTTGAAATTGAAACAGAGATGACTATTCATGCTCTTGATAAAAACTTCTTATTAAAAGAAGTGAAAGTAGGATATAGAGATAGACCAGCTGGAAGTGTATCAAAGCTTAATACTTATCGTGATGGTTTTAGAGTACTTAAAACTATTGGAAGATTATTTAAAGAGTATAAACCAACTATTTTCTTTAGTTTATTAAGCTTATTATTCTTAATTATTTCCTTTGCTTTTGGAATACCAGTATTTGCTGAATACTTTAAAACAGGATTAGTACCAAGATATCCAACCTTGATATTTTCAGGCTTTATGTTAATGATTGCTATCATTCTATTCGCTTGTGGTCTTATCTTAGAAGTAGTTGTTAAGAAGCATCGTCAGTTATTTGAGCTTATGTTAATAAATACTAAAAATAATGAGGAGTAGTATGAAGAAGGATAAGTCAGCTTTATTTGTTAAGAAATGTTTAAAACTATTTCATCTAAAAGTAAATAGTAAGACAGAAAAATTATTAATTCAAATATTTAAATTTGGAATAGTAGGGGGAATCGCCTTTATAATTGATTATCTTTCCTTGATAATCTGTAAAGAAGTATTTCATCTTAATATCTTATTATCTGCTGCTATTGCTTTTACAATATCTGTTATATATAACTATATAGCTAGTGTTAAATGGGTATTTGATGTTAATAAAGAAAAGAATGAAAAGACTAATTTTATTATTTTTATTGTTCTTAGTATTGTTGGTCTAATAATTACCGAAATAATTATGTGGTTAGGATCAGATGTTATGGGAATTAGTTATTTAATTGTTAAAATAGTAGCGACTGCTATTGTTATGGTATTTAATTTTATTACAAGAAAGATGTTTTTAGAGTAGACATCTTTTTTATTACATAAAAAAAGAAGGAACAGTAAATTTCCTTCCTAATAATCTTTATTTGTGAATAATAGACCTAAGTCATAGAAACTACCATCTTTAGTAGCAGCAATAGTTGTTATATAACCACTACTATTTGAGGCATTAGCAATGTATAAATTAATTACATCTTTGGCAGTAGGTAATACACCTTTGATAACAAAATTATCATTAGTATAGTTCATTTGGGAATAACCATTACCTTGTGTATCTTGTTTCCAAATGAACATTGGCATATAACTAACAGTATTATCTTCCATTAAAAAGAATAGAGTGATACCAGTAGCATCTTGACCGACATCTCCAATATAGGCTGATTTAACTTTACTAGTGAAACCAGTTATTTGATAAGTTTTTACAGTACCTACATAAGCGGTTGCTCTACTGATTGGTCCAAAAGTAGCCCAATCAATATTTAGAGTAACACTCATCTTATCTTGATTAATACTCATTGAAAGACCATATTTACTAGCTGTAGCTTCACTTTGGTCACTATAAGTATTAGTACTGTTATTTAAACATTTACTAAGATCAAGTGGCTTGATAGTATCTTCTTCTTTAGTAGTATTATCATCATTATCCTTTTTATCAGTTTTAGTAGTATCCTTCTTCTTAGATTCAGTCTTTTCTTCCTTATTTGTAAAGATAACACCTTTATCACTTAGAATATAAGTTGATAGACCAACGATTACTAATACTAAGATAATAATAATGATAACTGGGCCTTTACTTTTCTTCTCTTTAACAGTAATGTTTCCATTCATAGTCTTTTTCTCCTTTCTATAATAAGTATAGCATTTGGCTAAAAAACAAACAATTTAGAATCAACTAGTTCTTTTCTTTTTGAGTAAAAAACTGTATAATAAGAAACGAAAGGAATTGAGGAAGATGGATAAGTTAACAAAAGAAGAAGTAAATCATATTGCACATCTAGCTCGTATTGGAATGAGTGATAGTGAAAGAGAAACTTTTCAGGTAGAGTTAAAGAAATTATTAGATGAAGTTAAAAAAATCGTTGATATAAAAGGTTATGATGATGAGTTGATGTTTACTCCTAGTTCTAATAAAGCTAAGTTAAGAGAAGATGAAGTAGGAGATATGATAAGTGCTAAAGAAGCTTTAGCTAATGCTCCAGCTAAGAATGGAAATTTTGTGGAAGTGCCGGTGATGATTAATGAATAGATATTTAGATTTAAGTTTAGAAGAGATTCACTCTTTATTAGTAGATAAAAAGATAACACCAGTAGATCTTGTTAAGGAGTCACTTGCAAGGATTGAAGAGAATAAAGATTTGAATGCTTTTATTACTATAAATGATAAAGCAGTGGAAGAAGCTAGTAATTTAGGAGAAGTAGATAAAGATAATTTATTCTTTGGTATTCCTATTGCTATTAAAGATAATATTATGACTAAAGATTTAAGAACTACTTGTGCATCTAAAATGCTTTCTGATTTTGTTCCTATTTATGATGCTACTGTTATCAAAAAAATAAAAGATGCTAAAATGGTTATTGTTGGAAAGACTAATATGGATGAGTTTGCTATGGGTTCAACTAGTAGAACAAGTTATTTTGGAGCACCTAAGAATCCTGTTGATAAAACTTTAATAGCTGGAGGATCATCTGGTGGAAGTGCAGCTTGTGTTGCTAGTAATGAAACGTTCTTAGCTCTTGGAAGTGATACAGGGGGAAGTATTAGACAACCTGCAAGTTACACAGGAATAGTAGGAATGAAACCAACTTATGGAAGAATTTCTCGTTATGGATTAGTTGCTTTTGCATCAAGCTTAGATCAAATAGGACCAATGACTAGAAATGTTATAGAAAATGCTAAGTTATTAAATGTTTTAGTAGGGGAAGATACTAAAGACTTAACTAGTGCTAAGAAAGATAAAGAAGACTTTGCAAGAAAAATAAATACATCTGTTAAAGGTTTAAGAGTAGCTGTTCCTAATTATTTTATGAGTGATATAGTATCAAATGAGATAAGAGAAGGAATTAAGAATGTTATTAAATATTTAGAAGAAAATGGCGTAGTAGTTGATTATATTGATATGAAATATCTTGATCAAGCAGTAACCTTATATCAAGTAATTGCTATGGGAGAAGCAAGTAGTAACTTAGCTCGTTTTGATGGCGTAAGATATGGTTATAGAACAGAAAACTATAATAATTTAGAAGAGATGTACTTAAAAACTAGACAAGAAGGTTTTGGCAGAGAAGTTAAACGTCGTATTATGGTAGGAAGTTACTTATTAAGTGGTGCTAATGCTAAAATATATTATGATAAAGCTTTATCTATTCGTGATGACATTAAGAAAGAATTTGATAAAGTATTTGCAAACTATGACTTAGTAATTGGACCAGTAACTACTACTACCGCTTATAGATTAGATAGTGATATGTCTGACCCAATGAAATCATTCTTAGATGATGTTTTAGTAATACCAGTTAATATGGCAGGTCTACCCGGATTATCTCTTCCAGTAGCACCTAAGTCTAGTAAACCATATGGATTACATATCATTGGTAACAGTTTTGATGAAGCAACGATCTATCAATTAGCATCCTTTATAGAAAGAGGGTATCAAAGATGAGTGAATATAAAGCAACAATTGGTATTGAAGTACATGTAGAAGTAAAGAGTAATACTAAATTATTTTCAGATAGTAAAAATACTTATGGAATGCCTACTAACACTTGTGTTAATCCAGTAGACTTGGGCTATCCTGGAACTCTTCCTACCTTAAATAAAGAAGTAGTAAGACAAGGTATTAAAGCATGTCACGTCTTACACTGTGATATTTCTAAAGTAATGCATTTTGACCGTAAGAACTATTTTTATCCAGATATTCCTAAGAACTATCAGATAACTCAGAATAGAACGCCAATTGGTAGAAATGGTTATGTAGAAATAGAAGTCGATGGTAAGAAGAAAAAAATAGAAATAGAAGAGATGCATATTGAAGAAGATACTTGTAAGAGTGCTCATAGAGGAAATATTAGTTTATTAGACTTTAATAGAGCAGGGGTACCATTAATTGAAATAGTAACAAAACCTTGTATTAATAGTAGTATAGAAGCAATGAAATATCTAGAAAAATTAAAAGAGATACTTTTCTATGCTGATATATCAGACTGTAAGATGGAAGAAGGAAGTATGAGATGTGATGTTAATGTATCTATTTCTAATACTGATGAGTTAGGTGTTAAAACAGAGATTAAGAATATTGGATCTATTCATAATGTTGGACTTAGTATAGATAAAGAAATTATAAGACATAAAGAATTACTTGCTAAGGGTGAAACTTTAAGGGAAGAGACAAGAAGATTTGATAGTAAGAAAAATGATACTATCTTAATGCGTGTTAAAGAAACTGGTAATGATTATCGTTATTTCCCAGAACCTGATATTCCTTATCTTTATCTAACTGATGAAATGATTAATTTTTCAATTGAAGAAATTCCACTACTCCCCGATGAATTAAGAAAGTTATATAAAGAAAAAGGTATTAAAGAAAATCAAATAGAAAAGATTATTTCTAATCGAAGTTTTTCATCATTCTTTACACCTTTACTTAATGAAAAAACTAATTATCAAGTAGCAGCTAACTTATTACTAGGTGATATAGCATCATACTTAAACAGAACTAGAAAAGAGTTAAGTGATACTACTATTACTACTAATAGATTAATTAAGTTAATTGACCAAATAGATAATGGTAGTTTATCTATGAATAATATTAAAGATTTAATTGATATGTTCTTAGAAGAAGATAAATCAATTGAGGAAATTATGAAGGAGAAAAATATTCAAAATATAAAAGATGATTCTTTAATAAAAGATATTATTAAGAAAGTAATTGATAATAATACGGAAAGTGTAAATGACTATAAGAGTGGTCATGATAGAGCTTTAAAGTACTTAATGGGACAAGTAATGAAAGAATCTAAAGGACAGGTTAATCCTGCTCTTGCTAATAAATTATTAAAAGAGGAACTTGATAAATAAAAGTGCTATTATGTGATAGTGCTTTTTTTCTATATTTTATTTAAAAATCAGCGATTAACCGAAAAATAATCAGCAACTAACCGAAAAAAAATCAGCGATTAACCGAAAATGTTTGATTACTTTAGAAAAAATACGTATAACTGTAAGTATAATGGATGATTCTATAGGAAAACATAGAGCAAGAATTATTGATACAATGCTTGGAAGAAAAGTAATTTAGCACTAACTTGGTTTAGTGTTTTTTTCTTGATTATTTTTAGTTTTTGTATATAATATATAGCATCTAAAGGGGGTACTGGATATGAGTAGTGATAAACTGTCAGAATTAAATAATAAATCATTGGATGAATACTTTGATTATCTTAATAAACAACAACTATACTATCGTGATAGTCTTTCCCTTCAAGAGTTTGTTACTTTTGGGATAGAAATAGAATATGAGAAATTTAAGAGGGAAAAAGTAGATAATTATACTATAAGAACGCTTAAAAAATGGCACTCAAAAGATGATAGTACTTTAAAAGAGGGTGGAGAAGTTACCTCCCCAATATTAACTGATTCTCTTACTACTTGGAAAGAATTAAGAAAAATATGTAATTATTTAAGAAAAAATAAAGTTTATACTAAAGGAAATGCTGGTGGACATATTCATGTAGGAAGTCACATAATGAATGCTGATTTAGAATCATGGAGATGTTTTCTTAAAACTTATATGATCTATGAAAATTAACTTGTCTATTTCTTAAATGGAGAAGATAAGTTAGCTAGAAAAAGTGCTTCTGAATATGCAAAGCTAGTAAGTGAAACATATTATAGAAGACTTGATGATATTAATGAAGCAAGAGATTTAAGTGAATTATATTATGCAATTATGTTATCTAAGAAAAACGCTTTATCCTTTTTTTATACTAAACTAAAAAGTACTCATCGTGATGTATATAATACCGTAGAATTTAGAAGTCCTAATAGTAGCGTTAATGAACTGATTTGGCAAAACAATATTAATACGGTTACTAAACTTATGTTAGCAGCAAGGAATAAAAAGATAGATGAAGAATTTTTAGATTATAAACTAGAAAAAGAACCAGATAAATTTGCTTTATTACCTAAAGCTTTAGAATTAGCAGATATAATATTTGATAATGATTTAGATAAGATGTATTTCTTAAAACAATATAAAAAAGACTTTTCTTTTATAGAAGAGAAGAAGGAAAAAACTAAAGTAATGTCATTTAAATAAAGGAAGTGATTATTGATGAAAATAGAAAATGGAGTAAATCTTAATAAATTTGATTATTTTCCACTTGAAGAATATGTAAATAGAATAACAGTAGAGGACTTTGTCTTAGAACATATGGAAGAGACTAATAAAGAGTTTGATGAGTATTTAACTGTTCTTTCAAAATGTGATGATTATACTAAAATATATTATTTTTTAGAAGTAATTAGTAAAGAAGTAAAGTCTTCTCAGAAAATAGAAAAACATTATGTTAAAAATAAAGATATCTTAGAAAATGATTGTTTCTTTACATCACTACAGATGAGTCATGCTAATATTAAAAGACTTCACGAAGTAGCTACTAAAGAGAAAAGTGATTATCGTGATAATGAGGTTAGAGTAAGTGCTATGATAGGTGGTAAGGAGAAAATATACTGGTATGGAGCAAAACCTTCTGATGTAAAACCATTTATGGATGACTTTATTAAGTTTTATAAGACTAAGTCTTTATCAGTAATAGATAGTAATCCTTTTTTAAAAAGTGCTCTTGCTCATTTACTCTTTGTAAGAATACATCCTTTTAGTGATGGAAATGGAAGAACAGCTAGAATGATTCATAATATGAAGTTTACGGAAAGTATTAACAATATTTATGGAATGAAACTTAAACTTTGTCCTTTAAACTTATCGCAAAACATCCTATTAAATCAGTTTACTTATGTTAATAGGATAGATGATATTTATTTTGATTTAGAACATGATAGTAATCATGAAATAAATAGATGGTTTGATTTTATGTTAAATATGGTTGATGAACAACTATACTATAGTAAGATGAGAATACCAAGATTTAAAAGACTAGTTCCAGCTTTTTTTGATAAAAATAAAGAGCCAAATAATAGTCAAATAGTAGAGGAAGTTAAGAAAATTAAGATCAAGTAGTCAACTATTTTTAGATTGATACTTTTAAAAAGATATTGTATAATACATAATAGGATGTGAGTGAAATGAAAAACATAAAAAAATTTATAAAGAAAAATAAAATGACGGTAGTAGTAGTTATTTGTTGTTTAATATTAACTATTTTGATATTCGCTTTAAAACTAACTTTTTTCCCTAATGAAGCGAAAGCTATATATGGGGATAGACTAGAAGGATTAACAGAATCTAGAATAAAAAATAGTGATTTAGAACAGATTGAATCAAATCTAAAAGAAAAAGATGGAGTAGAGAAAGTAACAACAGCATTTTCTGGTAGAATCTTAAACGTAATTATTACGGTTAAAGAAGATATGACTGTAGATAATGTTAAATCATTCCCTGATGAAGTTGATAAAGCTTTAGATGAGAAACAAAAGAAAGCTTATGATGTACAAGTATTTATTAAAAAGACAAAAGATGATGATAAATTTCCAGTAATTGCATATCGTCATCAAGGTGGAGATCATTATTCTTTTACAAAGGATAGATAGGAGACATTATGAAAAAGAAATTATTTTTTCTAATACCAATAATAATAGTAGTGGTAGTTTTCTTTGGTGTTTATGGCTACTATAATAAACAAGATGCTAAAAATGCTTTAACAGTTACAGAGAAAAAATGGGTAGAAGAAAATAAAAGTAATGTTATAGATTTTTCTGTAATAAATGACTATCCATTATATGGATTAAATGGTAAAGGAGTATTTTTTAACTTTTTAAAAGACTTTGAACAAGATGTTGGGTTAGAGTTTAATAAAGTATCTTATTTAAAAGAAGATAAGATTAGTTCTAAGGGGTATAGTTTTAGAATCTTAGATAATGATACTAAGTTATCTAAGAATGATTTATTACTATTTAATGATGGATATATTGCATTAGGTAGAGAATATCAAAGAATAAACAATATAACTGATATGAAAAATATTACTTTTGGTGTATTAAAAGATGATGCATCTGATATTAGTTATTACTTAAAGTCTGGTAGTGATTTAGTATATAAATCATATAGTGATGTAGATAGTTTATTTAATGCTCTTGATAGTAATGAAGTAGGAATGATTATTATACCTAATATAATGTATTTAAATAAGACTATTGGTAAGAAAGACTATATTATTAATTACTACTTTACTGAGATGAAAAAACAAGTAGTATTAACACTAGCAAGTGATAATTATAAACTTAATAGAATAATTAAAAGTTATTATAAGAAATGGAAAGATAGCGAGTATGTTAATGAGTATAATGAAGCTTATTTAGAGTATTATATGAAAGAGAATAATATCTCATCTAAGACTAAAGCTGATTTAATCTCTAAAAATTATGTATATGGTTATGTAGAAAACTCACCATATGAAGTAGAAATAGATGGTAAGATAGCGGGTATTGCTGGAGAGTATATTAATCGTATAGAAAGACTTATGGATATTAGTTTTACTTTTAAAAAGTATCCTAGTAAAGAAGCTTTAGAGAAAGCTATTAAGAAAAATGATGTAGATATTTACTTTGATTATTATGGCTTTGGTGAAGAAAATAAAAATTATTTATCAACACTATCAACTTTTGTTGAGGACTATGTAGTATTAGGAAAACAAAGTAATAGTCAAATAGTTAGTTCCTTTGAAAGCTTAAAAGGGGAAAAACTTTCTATGCTAGATAATGATTCTTTATATGACTACTTTAAAAATAATAGTAGAAGTGATATTACTACTTATAAAGATTTAGATAGTTTAGTAAAGAAAGCAAGTGATAAACTAGTAGTTATTGATAAAGAAGTTTATTATCATTATCAACATACTAAATTTAAAGACTATGTAGTTATTTATACGGATACCATGATGAATGACTATAAGTTTATGGTAAAGAAAGAAAATAAAGCTTTCTATAACTTATTTAACTATATAATAAGTACTAATTCATATTATAATTATCGTAATGCAGGACTTATTGATATAGAGCGAACAGTAGTAGAAAGAAGTAGTTTTAAAGAGTTATTCTTCTTAATCTTAATGTTAATATTTATTCCTTTAGTAGTCTTATTAATAATTTATTTATATGCTAAAGAGAAAAAGAAAGTTAAGAAAGTTAAAAAAGAAGATAGACATAAATATACGGATTTATTAACAGGATTAAAGAATAGAAATTATTTAAATAAAAAAGTTCCAGAATGGGAGACAAGTAATGTTTATCCACAAGCAATAGTCATGATTGATTTAAATAATATTAAGTATATTAATGATAATTATGGTCATGAAGAAGGGGATAATGTAATTGTTAAATCAGCTTCAATTCTTGTTAATTCCCAGTTAGAAAATACAGAGATTATTAGAACTGATGGAAATGAGTTTTTAGTATATTTAGTAGGTTATAGTGAAAAACAAGTAGCAACTTATGCTTTAAAATTAGAAAAAGAGATGAAAGAGTTGCCACATGAGTTTGGAGCTTGTGTAGGATATAGTATGATTTTTGATGAAATTAAAAGTTTAGATGATGCTATTAATGAAGCTACTTTAGAAATGATGACTAAGAAACAAGGATTAAAATAGGAGGAGTTATGCGAAGTAGAGCTAGGGAATTTGTAAGAAAAGCTATAGCAATTATAAAAAGACCTGATATGCGAATATTACCAGGTCAACTTGCTTTCTTTTTAGTACTTTCGATGATTCCCTTGCTAGCTTTAGTTGGAACAATTGGTAGTAAGTTAGGGCTTAGTATGACTTCATTTCGTAATGCTTTAGAATCAACTGTTCCTGATGCTGTTATAAATACTTTATTTCCAGCTGATGCTACTACTGGTCTTAACTTTAATGTAACTGTTTTCTTTATAGCAGCTTTTCTATTAGCTAGTAATGGGGCATACTCTGTTATTACTACTTCTAATAGAATATATCAAGTAGAAGATAATAGTGAAATAAGAAGAAGAAGTAAAGCAGTCTTACTAACTTTTATCTTAGTAAGCTTACTATTTTTCTTAATCTTAGTACCTGCTTTTGGAGATTCATTAATATCATTAGCAGAAATTAACTTACATAATGAAAAGTTAGCATCATTTATAAGAAATATATATCATTTAGGAAAGTATCCACTATCTTTATTCTTACTATACTTTAATATAAAACTTATCTATATATTAGCACCAGATAAAGAAGTTACTAGTAATGAGGTAAGAGCAGGAGCGATGTTTACTACTATATTTTGGTTACTTAGTTCAAAGATATATGCTTTTTATGTAGAATACTTCTCTCACTATGATATTTTCTATGGAAGTATGTCTAATATTTTAGTCTTATTATTCTGGGTTTATATTCTAGCTTATATATTTACTCTTGGTATGAGTTTTAATCAAACAGGAGTAATTCAAGAGACTATTGAACTTAGAAGAAGTGATATTGCGAAAAGACTTAAGAAAGAGCAAGATATCTCGTAAAGTACTCATCAAAGGTTAGGTTACTAGCCTTTATTTTTTTGGCTAATTTAAGACCAACATAGCGGTAGTGCCATGATTCAAATTGATAAGTAGTAATACTTTCTTTACCACTAGGATATCTTAAGATGAAGCCATATTTATAAGAATTATCTAGCATCCATTGATACTCTTTAGTATTAGTAAAGTTTTCAAAAGAACTAATAGTATTATCAACATCAATAGCAAGTCCAGTCTGATGATCAGAAAATCCTGGTCTTGCCGAATAAGTATCAGCTTTATTAACTCCATCAGCTTCTACATATTTATCATATAATCTTTTTTGATAAGTATAACCTCTATAAGCAGAGATAGCTCTAATAGTAAGTCTTTCTTCCTTAGCTTTATCTACTAGTTTATAAAAATTATCTCTTGCTTCTTCAACTAGATAAATACCTTCCTTACTATAAGGGGTAGTCATCTCTACTAGATTGTTAGGAACAAAGTCATCTCTTAAATAGTTATATTTATTAACTAGAGTATAAAAAGTATTCAAATATTTAGCTTCTTTAGTATTAGTATAATAAGGTAAATCAAGATTAAGATTAACACTTGTTACTACATCACTAACTGATAAGTTGTTATTAAGTTTATGATAGTCTTGATATCTTTTGATATTATTACTCTTATAATAAGGTAGACACTTTGCATCAGTGATAAAGCTATGTCTAACCTTACTAGTACTTTTAGGGTTATCTTTCAAGATGATGAATCCTAAAGAAATGATAACTATAAGAGTAATAATAAATAGAATTAACTTTTTCATAAAATCACCACTACTATATTATAATCTAATCATTCATAAATATTAAATAATTACATAATTTTTAACAAGGAGTGATTTATTTAATGAAGAAATTAGTAGTTATTTTTTTAGTTATGTTACTTTTGTGTCCTATGGTAGTAAAGGCAGATGATAATACACTTATTCCTAATGCTAAGAGTGGGGTATTAATGGAAGAGTCTACTGGTAAGATTATTTTTGAAAAGAATAAAGATGAGAAGGTAGCAGTAGCATCTATGACTAAGATGGTTGCTCAGATTTTAATATTAGAAGCGATAGAAAAAGGACAAATTAAATGGACTGATAAAGTAACGGCCTCTGCTAATGCTTCTAGTATGGGTGGAAGTCAAATATACTTATCAACTGGGGAGACATTAACGGTAGAAGAGATGATGAAAGGTATTTCTATGGCTAGTGCTAATGATGCTACCGTTGCTATGGCTGAGTTTTTAAAGGGAACAGAGATAGATTTTGTTAAAGAGATGAATAAAAAAGTAAAAGAATTAGGACTTAAAAATACCCAGTTTAAAAACTGTACGGGACTTGATGAAGAAGGACACTATTCTACCGCCTATGATATGGCTGTTATTGCAAGAGAGTTATTAAAACATGAAGATATCTTAAAGTTTTCTTCTAAGTATGAAGATTATTTAAGAGTTAATACTCCAAATAAGTTTTGGTTAGTTAATACTAATAAGTTAGTAAGATTTTATGAAGGTGCAGATGGGTTAAAGACAGGTCATACTGATGCTGCTAAATATTGTCTTGCAGCAACTGCTAAGAAAAATGATATGCGACTAATTGCTATTGTCTTAGGAGAAGAAGTATCAAAAGTAAGAAATAGTGAAACTATGGCTTTACTTGATTATGGATTTAATACTTATGGGTTACAAATAGTAAAGAAGAAAAATGAGACAGTAAAGACTGAAAGAGTAGAAAAAGCTAGTACTAAGAAAATAGAGTATACACCAATTTATGATATAGGTGTTTTATCTAAGAAGAGTGATACTAAGAAAAAATATAGTTATGATATTAAAATAACTAAGAATAACTTGCCCTTAATAAAAGGAGAAGTAGTTGGTAAAATAAAAATAAAAGATGGTAATAATGTTGTTGGAGAAGGAGATTTAACAGTTAAAAAATCAACTAAGAAATTATCTTATCTAATTCTTTTTAGAAATACTATCTATGATATAGCAAGTGGTAATTCATCGGTTAAATAGTAGCATCAGAAATGGTGCTTTTAATAATGTTGAAATGTTCTTAAATGATGATATAATAATTTTTAACTGGAGTGATTGAAGTGGGAAAAATAGCAAATATGTTATATATGATAGACTTACTTAATACTGGAAATATTTATACTTTAAAAGAACTATCAGAGAAAATAGGTGTAACAGAAAGAATGATTAGGTATTATAAAGATGAAATTTGTAATAATGGCATTGCAATTGAATCTTTTAAAGGACCTAATGGTGGCTATTTTATGATTGACGAAATAAAAAATTATACTAGTATAAATAAGTATGATATTCAACTATTAGATAATGTTAAGCATTTTTTATCTGAAAACAATTTCAAATATGTAGATAAATATGAAGAATTTTTAGATAAGGCTAAAAAGATGTATTCAATATATGAGGAGAAGAGTAAGTATATTGCTAATGTTGATACAACTTCATCAGATGTAATTGAAAAAATTATAAAATCAGCTATAAGTAAAAATGAAAAAGTTGAAATTGTTTATAATGATGTTGATGGTAGTCAGCATAGAAGAATAATTCATCCTTTATATTTGTTTAAGTATAAAGAAAAATATTATGTAACTGCCTTTTGTGAACTTAGAAATGATATACGTCATTTTGAAATAAAAAGAATTGTTAATATAAAATAGTAAAGACGAAATACTTCAAATCAATATGCTATAATACCTTCAAGGAGGAAAAAACATATGAATGGTAATTATACTTATATTGACTTTGATGGAGTTATACTTGATTCTGAAGAGAGGATGCTTGATAGAAAATACAGTATAGGTCTTCATAATCATAAAGATGCAAATGAATTTAATGAATATTTTAATTATACTAATTTGCATCCAGAAGAATGGGATTATATTATAAGAGAAGCTAGTTCAATAAATAATTCTGTTGAAATAATTAAAGAATTAGAGAGTATGAAGAAAAAAATAGCAATCTTAACGAAGATTCATTCATTATATGAAATGAGAGTTAAAATTGAAGACTTAAGAGAGCATAGAAAAATAAGTTGTCCTGTACTTTTTGTTCCACCTGGAGTGAACAAACATGATGTGGAGAAACCGAATGGAAAAATACTTATTGATGATTCAAAAACAAATATCAGGCTATGGATTGAAAATGGTGGACAAGGTTTTATCTTTGATAAGACAATTCCAGAAGATACTAATAGCAAGGTTAAAAGCTTAGAATTTTTATTGAAGAGGTGAGTTTATGTCAAATGAATTATATTATAACTTTAGAAAATCACTTGAACAAAAATATAATGCAGTCTGTTTTGATATTGATGGAACTTTAACTGTAAAAAATTCTAAAAAAATTGATAATAGAGCAATCAATATGATCGTAGAGCTTTTAAAGAAAAAGATACCAGTAGTTTTTATTACTGGTCGTGGTGAAACTGGACTTAATGATTTAAAAAATGATATATATGGTGCAATTGTTAGTTCTGATAATATAGCTGAAAATGATATTAGAAGGATCTATGTATTGACAAATGATGGTGCTAGATTGTTTTTTAGCAATAATATTTCATTTGAAGAGTTTTTATCAGAAAATGTTTATATAACTACAAGTGATGAATTAGAACAATTAAGCAAAATGGATAGTATTATAAAAGAACTTAATAGTGATTGCTTTAATGTAACTTATTCTAAAGATTTAAAAACTGGAACAATTATAAACATAAGAATGGTTTTCAATACTAATAATAGTAATATTGTAGAAAAAAATTATGAAACTATTAAAGAAATTATTTCTTCTAACCAATTTGAAAAAATTCATTTAACTAGAGGCTTTTATAAAGATAATTCTGTTATTCAAATTGGTACTACTACAAAAGATAAAGCTATAAAAAGAGTTGAAAGAGTAATTGGCGTACCAGAAGATTCTATGATTAGAATTGGTGATTGTGGTGATGTTTACGGAAATGATTATTCGATGTTAAATTGTAAACAAGGCTATAGTGTAGATAAAACTAGTGGAGCAGTTGATAGATGTTTTCCAATTTTTGATGAAAATAAAAATATTATAAGCGGAGTTGATGCTACCTTAGAATTAATAAAAAAATCTAAAATATTACCGACTGTATGTTTAGAAAAAGCCGATAAGTTAGATTATAAATTTAATTTTGCTATAGCAGAAAAAAATATAGTTTTGGGTAGAAAAAAACTACTCAATAAATATAATGATTTAATAAATGTTAATTTTGGAGAAAATGATGGAATAGATAGTCTGTTTGATAAAGCAAGTGGGAGTGTAATAATTCCGATGTACGAATGGGAGTTGGTTTCAGATAGCTCGTTAAAAGATTTTTGGAGTTCAAAGGAAAATGGATATTTCAAATATTTGATGAGAGATAATAAAAATTATCTTCTTAGAGGTTCATCTACATATTATTACCTTATTTCAAATAGGAAAAGTGAAAATGGCAAAGATGTTACTTCTAAAAAAGACGTGATGAACTGGCATAATAATTACATTCAATTTTTAGATAATGCCTTTAATGCTGTTTTAAAGACTGACGATTTAAATATTATCATTAATAAAAAGTTATTACTTGGGATTTTAGATAACTGTAGAAATGCTCTATTAGTTATTATGAATCATAAACTTGTTTCTAACAATTTAAATAGCAATATTTTATTGGATATTTCATCTAATAAAAACAAAGATTTTTTTGCAATATATAATACCTTGCTGGAAATTGAAGATAGTATGAGTAATATGTGCTTTAAAAATGGTTTTATTATAAATAAAGATTTTGTTTGTAATGTAATAAAGCAATCAAAGAAAATATTAACTGATAATTTGTCAATTGAAGAAATAACTAAAGATAAACAAAATTATTCAAAAGACTATAGAACTTATAGAGAAATAGATAATTTTGGAGAAAATTATACCGCTGTTTCCTTATATCAAGAGAAAAGAAATGGTAATGATGATTTTATTAATGCATGTGGTTTAAGTTATGGTGGAATTGAATTACCAATAATTGCAAAAACAATAGATAAAAGTAGAATAGAAAGTCTTTTACTTCTCAAATTTAATAGGGAAGTTTCTGGATATTCTAATAAGCAACTTCTTGACTTAAGAAACTTTAATATAAATGAATATGGTGGATTAATAAACTCACATCTTTTTCAAAATTCACATTTAGATCTTTTTGATGATAATGTACTAACAGGAAAAACATTACAGTTAGCAATTAATTCACTATATGATTGTAATATAGATGTTAAAAATATTTGTATTGTTAGATATCCTGGAACTAATAGAATTGAACAAATGTTTTTGGATAACACTGCTGCAGTTGATTTTCATTTATTTTTTGATTACATTTATGGATTTTGTTTCAGTAGTCCTTATAGTTGGAAAGATAATGAATGGAAAGACAAAAACGGAAAAGTTAGTTATGAAGATACCTTGGGAGTATTTGATTTAAACAGAAAGAAGATTATAGAATGCTTGATCAAAAACCATGATTATAGTGAAGAAAGTGAAGTAGGAGAATACAAAAGGAGATTAGTAAGATGAGAAAAAAACAAATATAGATAATTGGTCTAGAAAAAAACTTTTCAAACTTTCTGTGATTTTTATAATCCTTATACTGGAGTTACTACAACATTAAATATTACAAATATGGTATACTTTGTGAAAAAAACAACAATTCATTTTATGATATAATGTTGTATTTTACTTTAATGTCATTAGATAAAATAGATGCTTTTAAGTATGAATATGATAATGATATAAATAATGATTTACGTATTTATAAATATGATGATATTGCTGCTACTTTAACAGTTTTAAATGAAGTTGGTGAATTAAATTTTGTAAGATATATTAAGTTTAATAACAATTATAAAAAATTTTTTAATGAATTTTGTATTGCTAAAGTAGTTGCTGAAAATAATGCTAAATATTATAAAATACCAAATCAAGATAATATGAATAAAGTTCAAGTTACTTGTTTGCCATGGATTAAATTTAGTAATTTTAAAGATGCAATAACTAAATCAGAAAAATCTAGTTAAAGTATGTTGGGGAAAATACTATGAAATCAATAATGAATATTTTACTGGTTTTTCATTGTTAGTTAATCATACTTTTCAAGATGGAGTCCATATAGGTATGTTTATTAATGTACTACAAAATAATATTTCTAATGTAAATTTAAAATTTCAAGTAAAGGAGCCTCAGAATGTTAAAACAAAGTCAAAAAATAATTTCTAATAAAAAAGCTTTTAAATATTATATTTATTATCCAAGTAATATTCAGAAAAATATGCCAGTCTTAGTTTTTTTACATGGAATAGGTGAACTAGGAGCTAATCTTACTGATATTGAAAAGTATGCTTTACCTAAATATATGAATAAGTTTGATATTCCATATATAGTAATAGCAGCACAGTGTCATAAAAATAATTCTTGTGATTATCACTTAAGGGATGTAGAAAAGGTATTAGAGGTTGAATATAAAAGGTTTGAATTTTATAAGAATAATATCTTTGTACTTGACTCAAGTATGGGAGCTTATGGAGCATGGAACTATTTGATACAACGTCCTGAATTGTCTCAGTAGCTGGTGGAGTAATGCTTCCTCTAGATCAAGTTTTGTTATCAATAAAAGAAAAAGCTATTTTAATTTATCATGATGATAATGATGATGTTATAGATGTAAAACAAAGTATAATAGCTTATAATAAATTAGAAAGCATTGGAGCAGAAAATATACAATTAAAAATTATTAAAGGTGATAATCATTATCTTACATCACATGCATTTAAAGATAAATATTTATATGAATGACTAGAAAAAAATACGAAAGGATGTTAATAAAATGAGAGTAGTAAGTATAGGTGATCTTGTAACAGATTATTATTATAAAGATGATAAATTAATAGGAATAAATGGAGGGATGACATCACATAATATAATTGCTAATTTAGCAAAAATGGGAATAAAAACTTCTGTTTTTGCTTGTTGTGGTGATGACTGTCAAGGAAATATTGCTATCAATAGTTTAGAAAAGGTAAAAGTAGATGTAACTAATATAAAAATTATTGAAAATGTTAGAACTAGGTGTTTTCATGTTTCTTATCATGATGATAAAGGAAAACTATCTTTTACCTCGAAAAAAAGATGCCCTTTCTGTAATAATAAAAAATGGTATGATGAAAGTTTGTTAGACACTGATTTTATTCTTTCTAATATTAAAAATGATGATATTTTAGTTTTTGATAATTTAAATAGTAAAAATCAAATAATTATTGATAATACTAATAATAAAAAGATAATAGATTTAGGACAATATTTTGAATTTGAAAAAATCACTGATGATGAAATAGTCAAAAAATTAAAAAGTAAATTTGAAATAATAAACTTTAATGAAAGAGTGACTAATTATCTTTTAAAAAGATTAAATTTGAAAAGTGATAATGAACTATATAATATTATAAAACCTAAATTAATGACAATTACTAGGGGAGAAAATGGTGCAACATTTATAACTGATAATAATGTATATAATTTTGAATTAGTTACTAAAGGTGAAGTGGTTGATTCTACAGGAGCAGGGGATGCTTTTATTTCGAGTATTATTAGAGATAGCATTAAGAATGACTTTAAATATGATGAAAATAAATTAAAAAAATGGTATGAAAATTCTAATAAACTTACTGCTAAGGTTGTTTCTAAGATGGGAGCAAGAGGACATATTAATTCACTGTTTAAAATAAAGAAAATTAAAGATTATTGTACCTGTGATGAATTCGAATATACGGAAAGAAAGAAAATTAAAAGATGTAATATTAATATTAATAATTTAGAGAAAAGAATAATAAATGCAGTTAATTCATCAGCAAGCATTAAATTAAATGAAATAGAATTTGATAATAATAATTGTTTATTTATTGGTACTGGTGGTTCATATGCAGGGGCATACTTTTCAGCAAGAGTAATAAATGCTTTATATGGATGTAATACTTATTCATTATATCCAAGGGATGTATTGTATAGAAATAACAGTAATATTGATAAGGTTATTTTGTTTTCATATTCTGGTACTACTAATGATATTATCAATAGTATTAAAACTTTTGATAATAAAAATATTTATGTTGTTACTAAAGGTGAATTACAAAATATTGTATTAAAAACAGGAATATTGAAGAAAAATATATTAAGCTATAGAACTGCATCAAATAAAGGAAAAGAAAGAGGATTTTTATCATTTGAAGGAGCAGTTGCCCCAGCAGCTCTATTTCTAAAATATTATTTAGATAAATTTAATTATGAGGTTGATATTAATGACTTTATAAAAAATTCAATTATGTATTGGAATGAACAAATAGAAAAAATAGTTGATAAAAATATGGTAGAAAGATTAAAGAATCATAACTTAATAAATATTTTTAGGGGTGACTATACTAATACAGCATGTTTTGATTTAGAAAGTAAAATTATCGAGTCAGGAATATTTAATTGCATTATTCACGAGAAAAAGAATTTCTCACATGGAAGATTTATTAATTATGAGAATTTAAAAAATAACTTTTCAATATATTTTAAACAAAAGTCTACCACAAAATATGAAATTGAATTATTAAAATATTTAGATGATAACTGTATATTAATTGAAAGTAAATATGATGGTATATTAGCAGAATTTGATTTACTTATTGCTTCACAGTTTATAATTTATTATATTGGTAAGACTTTAGATATTGATGTATCTAAGCCAAAATACTCTGATAATGCAATGAAAATATACTTTTATAAAGGAAATTTATAAAAAATAATAATTTGTAATAGCTGATAAAAATTTAATAATAAAAAAATGGGATGAAGAGATAGAAAAACATAATAACTCTTTAAACTTTAAGAAATTTAAAGAAGAATCGCTTAATAACTTAAATACAAGAATTGTATATATGGGATTGTTAAATGGAAAAATAACAACTGAGTGTACAGCAATTATTTCTGTTGATGATTTAAATATGCAAAATAAAGATAATTTATTGGGGGAGAAAACAGCTTATCTAACTCCTTTTAGAACAAATAATGAATTTGAAAATAAAGGTTACTTTTCAAAACTATATAAATTTATGGAAAATGATTTGAAACAAAAAGGATTTACTACCCTAACTTTAGGAGTTGAACCTTCGGAGACAAGAAATATACAAATATATTTTAACTGGGTTTTTGTTAACTATATTAAAACAAGTTATGAAAGGTATCCAAATGGGGATGAGATACTTGTTAACTATTATAAAAAAGACTTATTAAAGACTAGTTCTATTAAATTTAATAAATTAATTCCAGAACTTAGTGTTAGTAATATAGATGATAGTAAAAAGTTTTATACTGAGTTAGGATTTGAAATCAAATATGAAAGAGAAGAAGATAAGTTTTGTTTTTTAGAACTTGATGGTAATCAGTTAATGATTGAAGAGGTTAATAATAATTGGAATGTTGGTGAATTAGAATATCCTTTTGGAAGGGGTATTAATATAAGTATGATAGTTAAAAATGTTGATGTGCTATATGAGAAAGTTATAAGAAATAAAATGAAAATATTTAGAAAGATGCAAGTAGATAGGTATAGAGTAGATAATCACTATGTAGAAGATAAGCAGTTTTTATTACAAGATCCGGATGGCTATTTACTTAGATTTACCAAGTAGTAGTTTGTTATATATAAAGGAGATAATTTAATTGTAAAAATTATTTCCTTTTCTCTTGAAAAATAAAACTCCTATGATAAAATAGAAGTAATTTCACATTAAGGAGGTAATAATATGGAAAAAACAACTGGATATGCTAGTATAGATAGACCAAGTTATAAGTATTATTCTGAAGATATTGATTTAAAAGTCTTAGAAGATACTGATATGAAGATGTATGATTTTATGAAAAAAAAGAATAAGGGGCATGAAGAAGATGTTATCTATTCTTACTTTGGACAGAATAGAACATTTCAAACTTTTGATAAAAAAGTTGAAGAAACAGCTAAAGCTTTAAAGAAATATGGATTAAATGAAGGGGATAGTATTACTATTTGTTTACCTAATATACCTGAGACAATGGTTTATTTTTATGCTTGTAATAGAATAGGAGTTACTCCATACTTAGTAGATCCAAGATGTTCAGCTAAGAGAATAATTGATTGTATGACTATATCTAACTCTAAACTTTTAGTATCACTACTTGATACAATGAATAAGAATGTTATAGCAAATGATATTCCAGCTGATAATATTATTGTAGCATCACCTCATGATGATTTTATTAAGTCAAAAGAAAAATTATCTAAGAGTGCTTTAGAAGTAAAAGCGCTTTATACAGCTAAAGAAAAGTTATATGAATTAAAGAGAATGATTAAACAAGACAAAAAAGTCTTGATGCAAAGTGAATTTATTAAAACAGCTAAGGACTATGGTGTATTAACTGATTCTTTGTATAATCCTGATATACCAGCTGCTATAATGAATACTAGTGGAACAACTGGTACTCCTAAGGGAGCAATGGAATCTAATAAAGGATATAATGTAACTTCTAATCAAATAGAGTATATAACACCACACTTAAAAAGAGGAATGACATTCTTTGGTTATATACCATTCTTTTCACTTTATGGCTCATCTGTTGGAATGCATGGAGCACTTTCTCATGGAATAATAGTTGATTTAATTCCTAAAATAGAAGCCCATAAGTTTGATCAAATATATGTAGAAAAGAAACCTAATATTGTAATTGGTGTTCCAAGACTTTATGAAATGTTTCCTGATAGTAAATATATTAATAGTACTGATTTATCTTTTGCAGAGCTATTAGTAATGGGCGGAGATAAAATATCACCTAGTAAGTTAGAAAAGATTAATGAAACATTAAAAAAGAATAATTGTAAACAGAAAATAACTTATGGATATGGTTCAACAGAAACTATGATGATAGCAACAACTGTAGATAATCAAAATAGTCATATGGAAGGTAGTTGTGGAGTATTATATCCTTCAGTAAATGTTAGAATTACCGATAGGGAAACAAATGAGGAATTACCATATAATCAAGAAGGAGAAATATATGTTAATACTCCAACTCAATTTATGGGATATATAGGAAACGAAGAAGAAACAAAGAACTTTTTCTATGAAGATGAAAAGACTAACATTAAATACTGTAAAACAGGAGATAAAGGTTATATTAGAGAGGATGGCGTTTTAGTACATACTGGAAGATATAAAAGACTTATGAAAAGACCAGATGGACATCAAGTTAATTCTGTGCCAATAGAAGATGCTATTAATACTTTTGATGAAGTAAGAGATTGTGCTGTAGTAGGAATTAAAAATGCTTATCGTGATGAAGGGGTTATTCCAACAGCATTTATTGAATTAAAAGATAAATCAGTTGGTAAAGATATATTTAAAGAAATAGTTTCTAAGACAAAAGAAATGTTACCAGGTGAACGTGATATGGCACTTGCTTATACTTTAGTAGATCATATTCCTTATACGATAAATGGTAAAGTAGATTTCTCATCTTTAGAAAAAGTTAAGTTTGAAGATATTGATTATCAAATAGTAGATGATCCAATATTTGATGGATACTTTATAAAAGGGGAGCAACCAGATAGAATAAGCTTTACAAAACAAAAAACATTAATCAAGAAGAAATAAAAAAACTATTGAAATAGGGCTATTGCAATCTATATTATTGTATACTCATGGTATGACAACATGTAAATTTAAAAACAGATACAAATATTTATAAATTAAAACCTTTCGTTTGCCATAGGCGGAAACCCACTACCTTTAGGTGGTGGGTAGTTGACAAGGAATATGTCAAAGGCACTAAGTGATTAAATACATAAATGCAGAATATATCCCAATAATGAGTAGAAAGTACAGATAGCAAAGACAGTTAGAACATAAAGAAAAATCAAAAAAAATCAGCATTATGTTATGAGAAAATAACAATACTAGAAAAGATTATCTGCTCATGATGTTCCATGTATTATTAGGAAAAACCAAGAGATAGTTTTGAAAAATTTACAGATAGGAACATGGTTAAAAACCATCATTTAGCAAAATCTGTAAATGATGTTTCATGGTATGAGTTGACAAATATAATTAATAATACTATAATCAATTCATAAATCGGTGAAACAGAAGAGTAAGTGTAACTTAATCTTTAAGAGAGTAGTTGGGGGTGTGAAACTATAGATTAACTATACTGAATGGACTGATTGAGAGACTACCGAAATAATAGTAGGCTAGTACGGAGTGTTCCTTCGTTAACAAAGAATCATATATGTTAGTATATGAAATTATTATTAGGTGGCATAATAAGTATTAAATCTTATCCTATAATGGATAGGATTTTTATTTTGGAAAGAGGTTAAAATATGGAAAAGAAAAAAATAGTATTAACAGGTGAAAGACCAACTGGACCTTTACATATAGGTCACTATGTTGGATCATTAAAAAGTAGAGTAAAAATTCAAAATGAAGGCGATTATGATGAGATGTATTTGTTTGCAGCAGATGCCCAAGCTTTAACAGATAACTTTGATAATCCAAAGAAAGTAAGAGATAATATCTTTGAAGTAGCACTTGATAACTTAGCATGTGGAATAGATCCAGAAAAAGTAAATTATTTTATTCAGTCAGAAGTGCCAGAACTTACGGAACTTACTTTCTACTATATGAATCTTGTAACAGTAGCAAGACTTCATCGTAATCCAACTGTAAAAGAGGAAATAAAACTAAGAGGATTTGAAGAAAGTATCCCTGCAGGATTTTTTACCTATCCGGTTAGTCAAACTGCTGATATAACTGCTTTTAAAGCAACAGTTATTCCAGTAGGAGATGATCAATTACCAATGATTGAACAAGCAAGAGAAATAGTTAGAAAGTTTAACTCTATTTATGGTGAAGTTTTAGTAGAACCAACAGCAATGCTTCCTTCTAATGAAAATGAAAAAAGATTAGTAGGAATAGATGGTAATGCTAAGATGAGTAAGTCACTTGGTAACTGTATTTATCTAAAAGATAGTCCTGAGGAAATAAAAAGAAAAGTATTTTCAATGTATACTGATCCTAATCATATCAAAATAGAAGACAAAGGAAAAGTAGAAGGTAATGTTGTATTTACTTATCTAGATACATTCTGTAAAGAAGATTCATTTTCTAAATATTTACCAGAATATAATAATCTAGAAGAGTTGAAAGAACACTATAGAAAAGGTGGACTAGGTGATATGAAGATAAAAAGATTCCTAAATGATATCTTACAAGAAGAGTTAAAACCAATAAGAGAAAGAAGAGAGGAGTTAGCAAAAAATCCAGAATATGTTTACAATGTCTTAAAAGAAGGAACTATAAAAGCAAGAGAAAAAGCAAGTGAGACTCTAAAAGAAGTAAAAGAAGCTATGGGAATAAATTATTTTACTGATTCATCTTTTCTAGAAGAAGTTAAAGAAAAATATTCTAATTAAGGAAGCTAATTATTTCTTGGTAAAAAAGATTGACAAGTAAAACATTTCATACTATATTAGTATCAATATCGAGGAGTAACTATGAAGAAGAATCGTCTAAAATATTTAAAAAAGCTAAGAAAAACAATATTCTCTAATACTTCTTTCGTATGCTGCTTTTTAAAAGATATGAATAAAGAATGTCACTAAGGAAAACCTTGGTGATTTTTTTGTTTTGGAGGTATAAATATGCTTACAATTGATGATTTATTAAATGTTGTTAAAGAATATAATAAGGAAGAAGTGGACTACGTCAAAAAAACTTATGACTTTGCTAGTTACCTACATGATGGACAAATAAGACAAAGTGGTGAGCCATATATAACTCATCCTTTAAATGTTGCTTATATACTAGCAGAGATGCATGCTGATAGAGATACTTTGTGTGCTGGACTTTTACATGATACTTTAGAAGATACTAATGTAATGAAAGAAGAAATAGAAAGACTATTTAATCAAGATGTAGCAAAACTAGTAGATGGTGTAACTAAGATAAGTAAATTAAATTTTTCTACTAAACAAGATCAAAATCTTGCTAATACTAGAAAAATAATAACTGGTATAACAGAAGACGTTAGAATAATTATTATAAAACTAGCAGATAGACTTCATAATATGCGAACACTAGAATTTAAAAGTGAATTTAAACAAAAAGAAAATTCTATGGAGACTATGGATATATTTGTACCTTTAGCATACTGTATTGGAGCATATAGATTAAAATCAGAATTAGAAGATTTGTCTTTAAAATATCTTTATCCTGATAAATATAAAAGAATAGAAGAGACAAAACTTAAAGTAGAAAATGATAGTTCGCATTGTCTAGAAGAGATGTTAGCAACTATTAATGAATTATTAACTAATAAAGGAATACCACATGAGATAAAAGTTAGAACTAAAAATATCTATGGCATTTATAAAAGATTAGAACAAGGTCATAAAGTGTCTGATATACATGATCTATTAGCATTAAAGGTAATGGTAGATGATATTGCTAATTGTTATTATACTTTAGGATTAGTTCATTCTAAATATCATCCGATTAATAATAAATTTAAAGATTATATATCTAATCCTAAGACTAATAGATATCAGTCATTACATACTACAGTCTTTGGTTTAGATGATAGACTTGTTCAAACACAAATAAGAACTTTTGAAATGGATAAGATTGCATCATTTGGACTTACTGCCTATTGGAATATTAATAAAGGAAGAGCAAGAGATGAGATGCAAAAGGATTTAAAAAGTAAATATCAATTTTTTAATTCTCTTGTAGATATAAATAAAGTATTTAATGATAATAAAGACTTTGTTCTTCATGTAAAACAAGAATTATTTTCATCTAAGATATATGTTTATACTACTAAAGGAGAAGTGATAGAGCTACCTAAAGATTCATCAGTAATTGATTTTGCTTATAAGATTCATACTGATATAGGAAATACCATGATAGGAGCTTTTGTAAATGATAAGAAAGTTAATATAGATTATATTCTTCATAATAAAGATAGAGTAAAAGTATTAACTGATTCCTTATCTTGTGGACCTAGTAATGAGTGGTTAGATTATACAAAGACCACTAATGCTAAGAGAAAAATAAAAGAATTTAAAAAAATATAGATAAGACATACGGGGTTTATTTAAAAATAATAAATAACAGATATTATTATGGATTTAACATAAAATATGTGTTATTTTTGTTGTAAACAGACATTGATTATAAGGAGGCATATGCAATGAACAACGAAAAAGTAACAACAGAAATAATTGTTAAAGAGAATAGAGTAGGAATTTTGAGAATAAATAATGTTGATTATATTTCCTTGACAGACTTAGCAAAATATCAAAACTCTTCAGATCCGTCATTTACAGTTAAAAATTGGCTAAGAAAAATTACAACTATAGATTATATTGGACTTTGGGAGGAAATACATAATGTTAATTTTAATTTGGTCGAATTCGACCAAATTAAAAATGAATATGGCAAAAATTCATTTGCAATGTCACCAAGTCAATGGATTAAAAGAACTAATGCAATAGGAATAATATCTAAAGGTGGAAGATATAGTATTGGAACTTTTGCTCATCCTGATATTGCATTTGAGTTTGCAAGTTGGCTATCTCCAGAATTTAAATTATATTTAATTACTGAATTTGAAAGATTAAAAAGTAATGAATCCTATCAACAAAAAATAGATTGGCAGGCTAATCGAATTCTTTCAAAATTAAATTATGTAGTTCATACTAATGCTGTAAAAGAATGCATAGTACCATCATTAACTGAAAGACAGATTAAATTCGTTTATGCAGAGGAAGCAGATGTTTTAAATGTTGCATTATTTGGAATGACAGCAAAGGAATGGAAAAATAATAATCAAAAACTTGCAAAAAAAGGAAATATTAGAGATTATACAGATTTATTACATTTAGTTATTTTAAATAATTTACAAAATACTAATGCAGAATTAATAGAAAATGGTATTTCTCAGAGTGAAAGGCTTGTCAGATTAAATAGTTCTGCTAAAAGACAAATGAATGTATTGCAAAACAATAAAAATATACGTGAACTAGAAAATCTCCAAAAGCAAGTGAATGATGAAAAATACTTATCTACTGATAAAAACTAATTTAAAATCATGATATTGCAAAAGACAATTTTTTAATGTCATGAGAGTAAGTAATACTGATTATATTTTTGAACTAATTTAGCATCTTACATAAATTAAAATAATTCATCAGGTTATTAGAAATTAGATGCTACAAAAAATTAATTTAATGAAATCACAAGAGTTAAAATCAATGGAGTTTTCTATAGTAGATTGTGACATCAAATAGTGAAAAAAATTAACGTAATTAATATAATCAAAATATAAATATAGTCATGATAGAAAATATATTAGATAGAGAAAAAATGTAAAGTATTGGACATCATGCTTGCTATTAAAATATATATTTGATATAATTTAATTGTCTAAAGAATGACGATACGGCTTACAGTATAAAACCGACTAAAGAAGCGATAAGGGAGTACTGATGAGTGTTTATCTGTGTTGAATACCTTTTTACTGACTAGGGATCCTAGAAGATAGACTATGTACACCCACCTATATATAAGTATAGGTTTTATCGTTTGAAGCCCCGCTTCTTTGGACTTTTTTGTTTTCATAAAAATTTATCCTTAGAATAGACTTAACTAGAGGAGGAATTTATGAAACAAATTATTTCATTTGAAAAAGAAATAGCTTTTAAGACGATGATAGGGGAAGTGACAAGTATTTCTCTAGAACATACTTTGTCATTCCAAGGTCCTAGTACAATTAGTGGTGATATGATAGTTAGTGGTACTTATAAGATGACAGAAGCTTCAACTTTAGAAGAAGATTTTCAATATGCAATTCCTGTTGATATTATGCTAACTAAAGAGTTAGAAGAAGATAATAGATCTATTACTATTCATAACTTTACTTATGATATTAGAAATGAAGATACTCTTCACTTATATATTGATGTTTTAGTTAAAGGTAGAGAAGTAATTGAACTTGAAGAAGATGAGAAAGAAGTAATAGAACCAGTTAGAGAAGAACAACCTAAAATAGATGAAGAACAAAAAGAAGATACTACTAATGATAATAAAGAGCTACTAACAGATATAGAGGTAGAAGAAAGTCAAAAAGTAATTGATAATATAATTAATACTGATAAGAAAGAAGAGGTTGTTATTGAAGATAAGAAAGAAGAACCTGTTATAAAGAATGATACTCAAGAAGAAGTTAAAACTACTACTGATACTAAAGTGATGAATTCAATCTTTTCCGCTTTTGCTAATACCGAAGAGACTTATACTACTTATTCTGTTTATCTATTAAGAGAAAATGATAGTATTGAAAATATTATAGAAAACTATGGGGTAACAAGAGAAGAACTATCATACTATAATGATTTAGATAATTTAAATGTTGGTAGTAAAATAATTATTCCGACAGTAAAAAAAGATGCAACAGCAAGTTAAGTACACCTTAGTTGGTAATAATAAAATAATAGAGTATCCTGATAAAATACTCTTTATAAAAAAAAGAACTAGTTATAATATAGAAGATGTCTATAAGTATCTGGATGACCATTTAGTAGATAATTACTTAAGACCAATAGAGATAACTAATAGTGAACTAATATTTCCTTATATAGAAAAGACTAGTTTAACGGATGATGAGATAAGTAAGAGACTTGTCTTAAATCTTGCTATTTGGCAGAATAAAACTACTACTTATAGAACTATTAATCTAGATGAAGTTAAGGAGTTCTATGAGTCTAAGAAAAAAGAAATTAACTATTTATATGCTTATTATCATGACCTTATTTTACAACTAGAGTCTAAAGTGTATTATCTTCCCGTTGAATATTTATTTTTAAGAAATAGTAGTCTTATTAATAATCAACTTAATCTAGCTAATCAGTTATTAGAAGAGTGGTATAGTATAGTAAAGACTAAGGAAAGAGAAAGATTAGTGTATTCTCATGGTAAGTGTTCGCTTGATCATTTTCTACCTAAAGATGATGGCTATTTCATAAGCTTAGAAAATGCTCATCTTGGAAGAGTAACTGATGATATAGAATATTTATTTAGAAAGAACTTTTCTACTATTGATTTAGTAACTACTTATAATCTGTATCAGAGAAAGTATCCTTATAGTGCGGAGGAAAAGTTACTATTATTTGTAAAACTTGCTATTCCGGATAAGATTAATATTTATCCATCTAGTTTAGAAACTAATAAAAATTTATTAAGGTTTTATGATAGATTAATTACTTTTAATAGATTTATTCTAGATGAGAAGCAAGAGAAGAAAAACAGTAAGTAGTAGTTCTGTTAGTAATAAAATAGCATGGAGCCTTGTAACTAGAAAGACTAAAAGTATCGCTTGATAAAAAATAATTACGATAAAACAAATTAATAATCCTAAGTAAAGAAGACTATTTCTTCTTTTTTGTTTACAACAATTACATCTACAGAAGAAATTATGTTTACCACCATTATATTTCATAATACCACCTCTTAGTTATATTTTATGTAAAGATAGACTTATTGATAGATAAAATTTACAAATCAACAATGAATCATATGTATCATGATAGAGGTAAATACTGTATAAATTTTTAATCCTAGAGAACTATGCGTTTATGTATTTCGATAAATTTTTACTTAAGTGTTATAAATGAATTGTAAAGATAGGTAAAAATAATTTTCAAATACACTTAAAAATGTTGTAATTTAAGTGTGAAAGGAAAAATAAATATGGAATATGAAAATAGAATTTTAAATTTATTTAAAAATGGTTATTTAACTATCAAAGAGGTTACTGATAATTGTATTCCTATGGTATATCTCACTAAGCTTATTAAAAAAAATAAAATAGAAATAGTAAGTCGTGAAGTATAGCTTTGGTAGATGAATTTGTAGTTTTACAAAGCAAAAGTAAGTATTCAATCTATTCTAATGCAACAGCTCTTTATTTACATGGCTTGTCTAATCGAATCACTATTAGACATGATATGATAGTTAAAAGTAGTTACAAAGGTTCACCTCAAAAAGAAAAGAATATCAATATCTAAGTATAAAGATAAATTTATACTTAATGGTGGAGTTTTGTTATCATCTATCTTTGGAGTTGATTTAAGAAGTACATGTATTTAGATACTACTATAAAAGGCTTATCGCTAAATAGAGAAACTATTACTAAAGCTATTAGAGAAATTATTACAACCATTGTGCCAATTGTAGTATCTAATAAAATTAAAACAGTCTAGAGAGATCTTTAGACTGTTTATTCTATAATAAAGATAAAATTATTAAGATACTGTTATGAATCATATGCATCATGATAGAGGTAAATACTGTATCAGTTTCATAATCTGTTAGGGCAAAGACTAATCCTAGAGAACCATAGGGAATAATATAAAGTAATTCTAGGGGATTATTACTATTCATTACATGAATATAACCAAATACTAAGAATGATATAATAGCAAAGACCCATTTCTTTTTAAAAATAGTTTGAAAAGTCTTTCTAAAAGTAATTTCTTCTAGAATAGGTGCGAATAATCCGGCTGCTATAAACATTAAGATGGGACTAGCTGGTATTAAACTTTGAACAGTTTTTTCATTAGTAGAATTACTAAGAGGGGTAAACATAGAAATTAATATGTTTGCTATCATCATAATGGCAAGTCCTACTAACCAGTATTTTAAACCTGAATCGAAACATTTACTAAAATTGTTTTTAAAAGTAAAAAAATCTTTCTTTAACTCTTTTCGGTAGATTAAATAAAAAATAAAGAATAAAACAATATCTGATAAAATAGTTAGTATTAAGAAATTTAAATCTGATATATTCTTTAGATTAATATTTAGTATTAGAGCGAAGAACACCTTTATATAACTAGAACCAAAGAATAGTAACATAATAACAATTGCTTTTAAAATATAAATAACTTTCTCCCTTAAAGTATCACTCAAGTTAAATCACCTCACTATAAATATAATAGCAAAAGAGAAAAGAAAAAACTAGACAAAATTAAAATATTTCGATATAATTGGTACTAAGAAAGGAGTGGGAGATTAAATAATCCCACTCTTTCTAGTTGAAGGAGGAAGTATGGAAGAGAAAATTAAAAGCTTAATAAGTGATGCTATTAGTGATCTTGACCTTAGAGTTAGTAGTGTTTATGACTCTAATGAAGAAGGTGTTAAGACTAGAAATATTGAATTAGATAGTGATAGTGTTATTGATGTAGAAAAGATTACTTTGGCAACTAAGATAATTAATCCAATACTAGATAAGACAAATTTATTAGATGATATTGATGTATTAGATATTCATTCTAAAGAGAAGGGAGAAGAAAATGAATAATAAAGAATTTTTAAGAGCAGTTGATAATATTGTTAAAGAGAAAAATATTGATAAAAGTATTGTCTATGATGCTATGCAACAAGCACTAACTTCTGCTTATAAGAAAAACTATAATACTAAGAATAGTAATGTAAAAGTATTAATCAATGATAAAACAGGAGAGATAAAAGTATATTCTTATCTAACAGTAGTTGAAGATGAGAAGATGACTAAAGATGAGTATGAAGATTATCTATTTGAACATTATACTGATGAAGATGAAGAAGAGGAAGTAGAAGATACTAATGAAGAGGAAGAAGAAAAAGAAAAGATTAGTTTCTTTAATCCTGAATGTGAAATTAGATTAACTGATGCTAGAAAGATAGATAAAAGCTTAAATCTTGGTGATACTATTGATACTGAAGTTACTCCTCATGACTTTGGAAGAGTAGCAGCATCTACTGCTAAACAAGTAGTAGTACAAAAGATTAGAGAAGCTGAAAGAAATAGTATTATGGCTGAGTTTGGAGATAAACAAGATGAGTTATTAATTGGTACTGTTGCTTTAGAAGATACTGATAACTACTATATTGATTTAGGACGTTGTAATGGTATTTTACCTAAGAAAGATATTATTCCTGGGGAAAAGATAGAAATGGGTAGCCAATTAAAGGTTTATGTTACTAAAGTTGATAATAATGGACGTAACTTACTTGTTTTACTTTCAAGAACTCATTATGGTTTTGTTAAACGTTTATTTGAGCATGAGATACCAGAATTTCGTGATGGAACAGTATTAATGTATGGAGTAGCAAGAGATGCTGGAAATCGTAGTAAAGTAGCTGTTTATTCAGAAAATAGTAATGTAGATCCAATTGGAGCTTGTATTGGGGAGAAGGGTAGCCGTATTGCTAATATAATTAATGAATTACATGGAGAGAAGATTGATATCGTTAAGTATGATAAAGATCCAGCAGTGTTTATTCGTAATGCCCTATCACCTGCTAAAGAGTTAACAGTATTAGTAACTGATTCTAAGAAACAAGAAGCAATAGTAGTAGCAGATGGTGATAATTTCTCACTTGCTATTGGTAGAAGAGGAATGAATGCTAAACTAGCTAGTCGACTAACCAGATACAATATAGATATTAAAACTAGTGAACAAGCAAGAGAGTTAGGAATCAATATCAAAAAAGAAGGTGAGTAAGCTATGAAGGTTAAGAAAATACCTTATAGAACTTGTGCCGTTACCGGAGAAAAACTAGAGAAAAAAGATTTGCTTAGAATTGTTAGAAATAAAGAAAAAGAGGTCTTTGTTGATTTAACAGGAAAGAAAAATGGTCGTGGTGCATATATTAAAAAAGATATAAATGTTTTAAATGAAGCTAGAAAAAGAAAAAGTCTAGATAGAAAGTTAGAATGTACTATCCCTGATAGTATTTATGAGGAAATAGAAAAGATAATAGAAAAATAAAGAAAGAGGTGAAGTGTATGAATATACAAGATTATGCTTTAGATATTGGTAAAAGTGAAGAGGAAGTTTTAGAGAAGATGAAGAGTCTAAAACTAATTACTACTGATCCTAATAGAGCTTTAAGTGATGATGAGGTAATTCTTCTAGATAATGCTTTTCAAGATGAAGAGGATTATGTACCAAATGAAGATGTAAATGATGAGGTAGTAGAAGATATAGCACTTTCTATGAAAGCTGAACAGATTGCTTATGATAATAATTCTTATAATAAAGAAAATAAAAGGGCAGTAAAGAAAAATAAGAATAATAAACAATCAGCATCTAAGTTTAAGGAAGAGAGAAAAAAGATTTATAAGCATAGGGAAAAACTACAGAGTAATGAAACTTTAAAAGATGATTCTGTTCTTCTTTATAAAGATGGTATGACTGTTGGCGAAGTAGCTGAAGCTTTAGGTGTTGGTACTAGTGAAGTTATAAAGAAACTTATGGGTCTTGGTATTTTAGCTAATGTTAATAAGACTTTAAGTTTTGATGATGTTGAAGTGCTAGCCTTAGAGTTTAACAAGTCTGTTAAGAAAGAAGAAACTCAAGATATCTCTAATTTTGAAAATTATGAGTTAGTTGATAATGAAGATGACTTAGTAGAACGTCCACCAGTAGTTACTATTATGGGACACGTTGATCATGGTAAAACAACTTTACTTGATTACTTAAGAAAAAGTAGTGTAGCTAGTGGTGAAGCTGGAGGAATTACCCAAGCAATTGGAGCGTATCAAGTTAAATGTAAGGGTAAAGATATAACATTTATTGATACACCTGGTCATGAAGCTTTTACAGAGATGCGAGCAAGAGGAGCTTCTGTTACTGATATTGTTATTATTATAGTAGCAGCAGATGATGGGGTTAAACCACAGACTAGAGAAGCAATTGATCATGCTAAAGCAGCAAAGGTTCCAATCATTGTAGCTATTAATAAGATAGATAAACCAGAAGCTAATATTGATAAAGTAATGACAGGACTAGTAGATGCTGGTCTTACTCCTGAGGAGTGGGGAGGAGATACTTTAGTTAATAAGATATCAGCTGTTACTGGTGAAGGTGTTGGAGAATTACTTGAAAATATCTTATTAATTGCTGAGATGCAAGAGTTAAAAGCTAATCCGAAAAGATATGCAACAGGTGCAGTCTTAGAAAGTCAAATGGATAAGCATATGGGAAGTGTGGTAACTTTACTAATTCAAAATGGTACTTTAAGATTAGGAGATCCTATCGTTGTAGGTACAGCTAGTGGTAAAGTTAGAACTCTAAAGAATGATTTAGGACAAAATATTGTTCTAGCCACTCCTTCTATGCCTGTTGAAATAACTGGCCTTTCAACAACTCCAAAAGCAGGGGATAAGTTTATGGCTTTTGAAACAGAAAAACAAGCTAAAGCTATAGCTGAAGAGAGAAGTTTAAGAGAAAAAGATGCTGATACTAATCGTACGGGAATGACTCTTGATGATTTATTTGGCCAAATTAATGAAGGCTTAAAGGAAATCAATGTCGTTTTAAAAACTGATGTTACTGGTAGCTTAGAAGCAGTAAGACAGTCTCTTGAAAAAATTGATGTTGAAGGTGTTAAAGTCAATATTATAAGAGCAAGTGTTGGGGCTATTACGGAAAGTGATATTGTCCTTGCTCAAGCATCACAAGCTATCATCATTGGATTTAATGTAAGAGGTAGTAGTAAGGTTATGGATCTTGCTAAAGAATATGGTGTCTCTATTAAGACTTATGATATTATCTATAAAGTAGTTGAGGAAATGGAAGCTGCTATGAAAGGTATGCTAGAGCCTGAGTTTGAAGAACAAGTAACTGGTAATTTAGAAATTAGACAAATCTTTAAATTTTCTAAAGTTGGTTTAATAGCAGGGTGTCATGTTACTAATGGTACTATTAAGATGGGTGAAAATGCAAGAATTATTCGTGATGGTATTGTTGTATATCAAGGAAAGATTAAATCACTTCAAAGAGGAAAGGATAATGCTAAGGAAGTTAGCAAAGGAATGGATTGTGGACTTACTTTAGAAAATTGTCAAGATTATAGAGAAAATGATCAGATTGAAGTGTATGACTTAGTAGAAATTAAAAGATAAAAAAGAGTGAGAGATTTATTATCTTCTCATTCTTTTTATGTCTTGATTAGGAATATTCATTATTTCAGTTATCATGTCATAAGATAGTCCTTTATTTAGCATGGTATTAATTATAGAATTTCTTTCCTGCTCTAAAATGTACCCTTTGTCAAGGACAAATTTATAATTTTAAGAAGAAGGTATTTTA